>Ga0256845_1000194_pt1 | contig 56413 bp, 48 predicted proteins | sample RiftiametaG_FD_189101 | JGI IMG/M metagenome (GOLD analysis project Ga0256845, IMG submission 189101) | Tube worm associated microbial communities from hydrothermal vent at the East Pacific Rise, Pacific Ocean - Riftia | ecosystem: Host-associated > Annelida > Integument > Unclassified ...
CATCTTACGCCTCTACTATTTACTTTGATCTAACATTGTTTGAACAACCTTCAGGACAGACATTAAGTACTGCAATAAAAAAAATCAACTAACTGTATCAAAACTAAATCTCCATTGATTATCTAATCAACAACATACATTCTAAAAACCACTTGAAAAATAGTTAGAAATTTATTGAAAAATCATTTTTTTTGTTAACTTTGAGTAACTTGATATAGTAATCAAAACCAAACAAATCCTATCCATATTTATGTAATTAGTGCTATTTAATATCTAATACACATTACTACAACGTTCACTCAATAATTAAAAGCTAATGAGTTCTTCAGAACATACAACTGATTCCAAAATAGATTTCTATGAAAAGACTAAATATCTACTTGCTTGGCGAGTAAATATTATTTTCACAATTACGTTTGGGATGTTAACTATTATTTTTGTTAATAGACCTATTGAAGAAATCATAGTTTACTTCACTTCTTTTCTTATTTCAGTTGGATGTCTGATTACTTCCTATTTTACAAAAAAAACGAAATTTACATATTACAGTACTGCAGTATTTGGTACAATAGCTATTTTTTTTACTGTCAATATTTTTCCTAGATCTATACATGCAGCAGACTATTCATGGATAAGTTTAATTATTTTATTCACATTTTTTGGCCTTGGCAGAAAAATAGGAATTATCACAGTACTATTCAATTCATTAACCATATTATATTCAATAGTGTTTATTAATGAAATAGATGTCAACCATTACTTAGATAACATGGCTGAAGATAATACATTTGTTGGTATTGAAGTTCTGGTCTCCTTATTTTTATCAAGTTATGTTATCTATCAGTTCATAACAATTAATATGTATTTTTATACTAAATTTAAACATTCCAACTCAGAATTAAGAACTCAGAATCAAACAATTAATTCTCAAAATGATGAAAAAACTGTTCTAATAAAGGAAATTCATCACAGAGTAAAAAACAATTTACAAATAATTATTAGTCTATTAAAATTACAAAAGAATGAAATAAAATCCATTGATACAAAACTTCAATTTGATGAAGCCATTAACAGAATAATGACCATGAGTTTAATTCACGAAAAATTATATTCTGGAGATTCTTTATCAAAAGTCAACTTAAAAGAATATATCACTGATTTATGTAATGACATTGCTACTATTTCAAACAAAAAAAAATCCTTATATTTTGACATCCAAGTTTCTATAGAAAAAATAGATCTTGACAAAATAATTTCAATTGGACTAATCATTAATGAATTAGTTACTAATTCAATAAAGCATGCATTTAAAACAAAAAATAATGCCATCATTAGAATTCAATTCTATCAAAATAGTATAAATCAAATAAGTATGGTGTATTCTGATAATGGTTTATGGCTTAAAGAAACAAGAAATAACAAAGGGTTTGGTCTAGAATTAATAGAGACTCTAACTGAACAATTAGATGGAGAATATAAAAGAATTATAAATGAAAACGGGACAACTTTTAATTTCCAATTATCAGATTAAAAGATTAACCCTTCACTGTCAACCTATTAAAGTGAATTAATTATTATGTTAGTCTAAACTGTTTTAACTAAATTATTATTAAATATAGTTTAGATTTTTTTCCTTTATTCAACCTGAATATCAGATCAAAAAATCGTTTTTTTTTGTTAACTTTGAGACGTTTGCTTTATCTCAAATGAAGTAATCGATTTCAAACAAAAAACTATGTCAAAAAATTTAAGTGAATTATCATTCAGAAAAGGATTAGAAAACAATCTTTTTGAAAAATTAGGAGATGCCTCACAAGACAATGGCACGCCAAGTTCTGAAAAACTAGAAGAATTAGCTCAAGAATTTTTGATTGGAAAAGCTAACACTTATGGAACAGCAAGTTTTTATGACTTTATGAAGCCTGAAAATAAAGGGAAAAAAGTTTATGTTTGTAATGGAACTGCATGTGTTTGTTCAGGAAAACAAGAAGCTGTTAAACGATCACTTTCAAATCATTTTAATTCTAATCAAGTTGGGCATATGACCTGCTTAGGTCGTTGTCATGAGAATGGTGCATTTAATTATAATGGTAAAAATTATTCGGCAAAATCAGAAAATGAAATAACTGAAATAATTAAAGGATCAACTCCAAACCAAGATAATTACAATGTTAGCGCTACTGTTGAATTATTAACTCATGCCTATGAAGGTTTTGATACACATTACAAAGTTTTAGAAGATGCACTTTCTAAAGATAGCACCGAAATCTTAGAAGAAATCAAAAAAGCTAACGTTAGGGGAAGAGGAGGAGCTGGATTCCCAATGGGTTTTAAGCTTGAGTCATGCAGAAATACTGAAAGTGATACAAAATTTATTATTTGTAATGCTGATGAAGGTGATCCTGGCGCATATTCTGATAGATATTTGCTAGAAGAACAACCTCATTCTGTTTTATTTGGAATGATGATGGCAGGATACACAACAGGCGCTGAATGGGGGATCCTATATATTAGAGCTGAATATCCAGAAGCTGTTGAAATTGTTCAAAAAGCTATTGATGAACTAAGAACAAAGAACAGATTAGGTAAAAATATTTTAGGTTCTAATTTTAATTTCGATTTAAAAATTATTAAAGCACAAGGTGCCTATATTTGTGGTGAAGAAACCGCTTTAATTAATTCGATTGAAGGTCAAAGACCAGAAGTTAGAACTCGTCCTCCCTACCCAACTCAACAAGGATTATTTAACAAACCCACTATTGTAAACAATGTAGAAACATTAGCTGCAGTTTATCACATAATTAAAAATGGTGGAGATGTTTTTGCACAACTTGGAACTGAGAAATCAAAAGGAACAAAATTAGTATGCTTAGACTCCTTTTTCAACACCCCTGGTATTTATGAAGTTGAGATGGGAACATCTCTTTCAAAAGTAATTAATGAACTTGGTGGAGGATTTAAAGTCCCGATAAAAGCCATGCAAATCGGAGGTCCTTTAGGAGGAATAGTTCCTGTTGAAAAAATTGACAAACTCTCAATTGATTTTGAATCATTTGCAAAAGAAGGTTTTTTATTAGGCCATGCTTCTATAGTGTGTATCCCTGAATCATTTCCAATGATGGACTATTTAGAACATTTAATGGATTTTGCTCAAGCTGAGAGTTGTGGTAAATGCTTTCCTTGCAGACTTGGAACAAAAAGAGCACATGAATTATTGAAAAAAGCGAACATGTCAGATTATAAAATTGATGCCACTCTATTTCAAGATTTAATGGAAACATTACAGCAAGGCTCATTATGTGCACACGGAGGAGGAATTCCATTACCTGTAAAAAATGCATTAATGTACTTCAAACCTGAATTAGAACACTACTTTACAAAATAACTTAGATACATTATTTGAATTTATTTACGCCAAATACCGTCCGAATTAAAAATTTCTATGCAAAAAGTGAATTTACTTTAGTATGGCGTTTGTGTATGCTATTCAGTTTTGTTTTTACTACTTTATCACTTACTTTTATTGCAATATCTGTTAAAGAAGTAATAATATATTGCTTTTGTTCTTTCATCTCTATTAGTTCATTAATACGCTTGAAACGAACTAATAAATTTGAAATTATTTATTTTTTCTCTTCTATAATAGGAACTTTAATAGTAGTCTATACCTTGAATTTATTCACAGACCACGTTCATCATGGAGATTTTTCATGGCTTATGTTAACCATTGTTTTTTCTTTTTTTGGATTAGAATTAATAGATAAATTAACTTCACAACTTAACTTCAAAATAATAAGTTATAATTCTGTAAATCAGTATAGTTTTCATTTAAAAGACTTGAATTAAAATTATGAATTTACTCAATCCAAATACTGACAGAATAACTAACTTTTATGATAAAGGAAAGTATATTTTTGCTTGGCGCTTAATTATGTTGATTGGTTTTTCTTTTTTGCCATTGGCTTTTATAGCTTTCTTTTATTCAAATACAATTCCAAAAGGAATAGTATTTATCATCTGCGTTGTAATTGCCATTTTCGCTTTACTTTATTTAAAAAAAACAAAAAAATCTAAAACAATATATTACATTATTGTCACTCTCGTAACTTCTATTACATGTGTTTCAATCAATAACATTCAAGAAACAGTGCAAATCCAAGGGTTTCTTTGGTTAGCGTTAATTGTCATGTTTACATTTTTCGGATTAGGAAAAAAGGCTGGTTTAATAGTTACTGTCCTTATTATTTTGAATACTATCTATTATTTTTTATTCTCAATAGAGAGTAATACATCTCAACTAACAAATTTGTCCTTATCTATTAAAATATCATTAATAATTGAAATTGTAACCATAATATTATCAATTGCGATTCTAATTTATCAATTTGTAATTATCCATGATCATACAAATAAAGCATTACAGCTTGCTAATAAATCGTTATTAAAACAAAATGAAATTATTAGCGATCAAAACAAAGAAAACCGTACACTTGTACAAGAAGTACACCATAGAGTTAAAAATAATCTTCAAATAATTATTAGTTTATTGAGGCTTCAAAAAAATGACATCAAGAATCCTGAAACTCAAAAACAATTTTCTGAAGCCATAAATAGAGTAATGGTAATGTCATCTATTCATCAAAAGTTATATAAAGATGAATCATTAACAAATGTAAATATAACTGAGTATATTACTGACCTAACGAATGAAATTAAAACTTTATCAATCAACGATAAACCATTAACAATTCATGTAAAATCAGAAATAAATTCAATTGGTTTAAAAACCATAGTCCCTTTAGGTTTGATTATAAACGAACTCGCATCAAACTCTATTCAGCACGCTTTTACAAATACTGAAGGCCCTCAAATTAATATCAACATTACAGAGGATTCTGATAATCAATTTACTTTATACTATACAGACAATGGTGTTTGGAAAAGTATTGAAGAAGGCTATTCAAGTTTTGGGTTAGAATTATTAGAAATTTTATCATCTCAATTAGATGGTCATTATAAAAGAGAATCAACAGAAACAGGAACTAATTATATTTTCGTACTAAAAATATAATAAAAGAAACAACATGAAAACAGCATATATAAACAATACACCTCATCAGTTTAAAGAAGATGAAACTATCCTAAACTTTGTGAAAAGAGTTGTTGGTGAAAAAATCATTCCCACATTATGTGATGCTCCAAATTTAGAAGCATTTGGATCATGTAGAATTTGTAGCGTAGATGTTGCTCTTGAAAAAGATGGGCCAACAAAAGTAATGGCTTCTTGCCATACTCCCGTTTCAACAGATATGTATATTTATCCAAGTTCTGAAAGTATTCAAGAGTTGAGGAAAAACATTATTGAATTAGTTATATCTGATCATCCATTAGAATGTCTAACGTGTGAAGTTAACGGTAATTGTCAATTACAAGATGTTGTTGGAGAAGTAGGTTTACGAGACGTTCGTTACCCTAAAGAATTTGAAAATCATCTTGATTATAAAAAAGATTTAAGTCATCCATATATGACTTCAGATTTTTCTAAATGTATTAACTGTTACCGTTGTGTTCGTGCCTGTGATGAAGTACAAGGTCAGTTTGTATTAAGTATGGCTGGTAGAGGTTTTGATGCACACATTGTAAAAGGTGAAGAGCAAAACTTTTTTGAATCTGCTTGTGTAAGTTGTGGTGCTTGTGCTCAAGCTTGTCCAACGTCTGCCATTTCAGATGTGTTTGAATCTAAATCAACAAAAGCAGACGAAAAGACAAGAACAATCTGTACATATTGTGGTGTAGGATGTAACTTAGAAGTATCAACTAAAAATGGTGAAATATTATCAATACAAGCACCCATAGATGCAGAAGTCAATGCAGGACATACATGTTTGAAAGGGCGTTATGCATTTAAATTTTACAATCATGAAGAAAGACTACGCCAACCTTTAATAAAAAAGAATGGTGAATTTGAAGAAGTGAGTTGGGATGAAGCTTATGAATATATCACGTCAAAAATGTCATCATTTAAAGACGAATTTGGTCCTGATTCAATGGCAGGAATTTCAAGTTCTAGATGTACAAATGAAGAGAATTATTTAATGCAGAAATTCTTTAGAGCAGTTATACAAACTAATAACATTGACGGTTGTGCGAGAGTATGTCACTCTCCTACTGCTTTAGGAATGCAACGTACTTTTGGTACAGGTGCAGCAACGAATTCTGTTGATGATTTAGATGATACAAATTGTATCATGGTAATTGGCGCAAATCCAACATCAGGACACCCTGTTACAGGAGCCAAAATGAAACAATTTGCCATGAAAACAGATAACATTTCTATTGTTATCGATCCACGTAAGACAGAAATCGCTAATTATGCAACACATCATTTACAATTAAGACCTGGCACAAATGTAGCCGTTTTAAATATGATGATGCATTATATCATAATTGAAGGATTAGCTGATGAAAAATTTATAGCTGACAAAACTGAAGGTTTTGATAATTATAAAAAATCGCTTTTAAATATAAACATTGATAAATTAGAAGAAGTATCTGGAGTAAATAGAGAATTAGTACGTCAGGCAGCTATTGCTTATGCTACAGCTCCAAATGCTATGAGTTTTCATGGTTTAGGTGTTACCGAACAATATCAAGGTACATTTACGGTAATGCAAATTGCAGATTTAGCATTATTGACTGGTAACATTGGACGTAGAGGTGTTGGTGTTAATCCTTTAAGGGGGCAAAACAATGTACAAGGTGCAGCAGATATGGGAGTTCAACCTCATCAAGGTGCTGGCTATTTAGATATCACGAATGATGATGTAAATAGAAAATATAACGCATTTTATGGAGCAACAGTTCCTAAACATATTGGTTACAAAATTCCAGAAATGTTTGAAGCAGCACTTGAAGGTAAATTAAAAGCACTTTGGATTATAGGAGAAGATGTAGTTCAAACGGATCCAAACACTCAAAAAGTAATTAAAGCCTTAAATAGTACTGATTTAGTTATTGTTCAAGAATTATTTATGACCGAAACAGCTAAATACGCTGATGTTGTTTTACCAGGTGCTTCTTTCCTTGAAAAGTCAGGAACATTTACAAATGGTGAAAGAAGAATACAGGCCGTTCGTAAAGTAGTTGAACCTCAAGGAAATTCAAAAGTTGATGGTCAAATAATTATAGATGTTATGAACAGAATGGGTTATACTCAACCTGATTATGATGCCAAAACAATGCTAGAAGAAATTTCTCAAATAGTACCATTCTTTGCAGGTGTTAAATGGGATGAATTAGGTAAAAGAGGTAAACAATGGCCAGTAGCTAAGGGTGGTACTGATACTCAAATCCTACACACAGACACTTTCAAAAGAGGTAAAGGAAAGTTTGTATATAATGAGTTCGCAGAAAGTAGAGAGATATTAAAACATGGAGATGAATACCCTTACATATTGACTACGAATAGAGATTTAGAACATTACAACTGTGGTGCAATGACTCGTAGAACTGGAAATGTAGAAATTCATACTGAAGACGTGTTATGGATCAACCCAGAAGACGCTGCTGAAAAAAATATTAAAGAAGGGGATAAAGTTTGTGTTGAATCACCAAGGGGGAAAGTAGATCTTAGTGCTTTTATTACAGACGGTGTTAAACCAGGGATATTAAGTACGACTTTCCATTTTCCTGAGATAATGGTTAATAATCTTACATCTGACGAACATTGTACAGAAGCTCATTGTCCAGAATACAAAGTAGTATCAGTTAAAATGAGAAAAAGTAAGGGCGAATTTGCAAGAAAATAATACTTAAGTTTAAAAACAAAAAGTGACCAATAAATGTATTTATTGGTCACTTTTTGTTTTTAACAATCCTAATTAGACTTTTTAACAGCTTATTTATTTAATAATTCAAATTAGACATTTTAATAGGTTTTTTATTTAATTAATCACATCTTTGGCAAGCGAAAAAAATACCATGGAACAAATTAGTACATTTGATATATTTAAAATAGGAGTTGGACCTTCAAGTTCTCATACTATGGGCCCTTGGATGGCGGCCCAAATATTTTTAAAATCTTTCGATTGGACCGCAATTGAAACAATTAAAATTAAACTCTTTGGCTCTTTATCTAAAACAGGAAAAGGACATGGGACAGATATTGCTGTTATGCTAGGTTTAGAGGCATATGATGTCAAAACTATTGATGTCAATCAAATCGACAATTATATTCAAAAAATAGAGATCAACAAACAAATTAACATTAACCAAAAAAAGTGGATTCCATTTAATCCAGAAATAGATATTGAATTTGTAAATGAAAGGTTACCCGGACATCCAAATGCTTTAACTTTTCTGGCAAAATTAATTGATGGTACCAATGTAGAAGAAACTTACTACTCTCTTGGCGGTGGATTCGTATCTCAAGAGGGTGAATCGAAACAAAAAGAAGTAAAGAAAAAAGTATTTCCAAATCCAATACAGTCAGAAGCAGATATTCTTAACTATATTAAAAAGAAGAACATTAGTATTTATGATATTGTTCATGAAAATGAATTAACATGGCGCTCTGAAAGTGAAATTGATACAAATATTCAAGAACTTTGGTCAACAATGAAAGACTGCATCTATAGAGGGTGTCATAAAGACGGATTATTACCTGGAGGATTAAAAGTCACCAGAAGAGCTCATATCATAAGTACTAATTTAATTGGGGACAAAAAATACAATAATGCAGACGAGTGGATTGAAGCAATCAAAACTTGTGACCACTCTTTTACCAATGTAACAAAATGGGTAAGTTGTTTTGCATTAGCTGTAAATGAAGAAAATGCTTCATTTGGACGAGTAGTAACTGCACCAACCAACGGTGCAGCGGGAGTAATTCCTGCCGTGATAATGTATATGTTATGTTTTACAGATAAAAATAAATTCCAAAACATTAAAGAATTTATCTTAATTGCTGGTGAAATAGGTGCTTTATTCAAAAAAGGTTCTACTATTTCTGCTGCAATGGGTGGATGCCAAGCCGAAATAGGAGTTTCTTCAGCTATGGCTGCCGCAGGAATCACTGAATGTTTAGGTGGGACATACAAACAAGTACTACAAGCTGCAGAAATAGCAATGGAACATCATTTAGGAATGACTTGTGACCCAATTATGGGCTTAGTTCAAGTACCATGTATAGAACGTAATATTATGGGAGCTATGAAAGCAATTACAGCATCTCAAGTAGCATTAGCTGGTAATCCAGACATAGCAAAGGTTACTCTTGATCAAGTTATTAAAACAATGAAGGAGACTGCCGCAGAAATGAGTGAAAAATTTAAAGAAACTTCAGAAGGTGGTTTAGCAGTAAACATTTCAGTTGCTGTACCTGAATGTTAATTGAGTTTAAAACACAATTTTATCTTTTTAACTTTCAAAGAAAGTAAACAGACAACCTATTCACTCATAGTGTTGTAATAAAAAAGAGATTCACTAAGAACCAAAAATGACCAATACAATTAAGCATTGGTCATTTTAGTTAAAGTATTCTTAAAATCTATTTATTATATTCTAAACGAACCGCTTCATCAATTGGAACAGGGTCTCCACTTTCATCAATTCTAACAAAGATGAAAATTGTAGAACATACTAATTTTTCATCACCAGTATAAAAGTTTTTAGTTCTAGCTTCTACATAAACAGTTAAAGATGTTTTACCAACATTCTCTACCCTTCCATAAATATTTACCTGATTACCAATTTTTACAGGTCTCTCAAAAACCATTTCATCAATTTTAACAGTCACCATATTTGGGTTTCGACAAACACTACAAGCCCAGGTTGCAGCTGCTTCATCTAGCCAAGCTAACATATTACCTCCGAATAAGTTTCCATGCACACCAATATCCTTGGTCATACATAATTTCAAGGCTAACCTTGTCATTTTATTATCATCAATTTCTCCTACCATATTGGGTTAGATTTTTTTATTTTGCAAATGTATTAAGATTGTTTAAAATTTAATAGAAGAACCTACAATTTTAACAAAATTGATTTTATTTAATCAAACTTAAAATACTTTTAACCCACATTTCTGAAGTATAATTCATTCCTAAATTATGTGATTTCTCACTCATATCAAGCAATTCCTTGTTAGATTTGTTGATAAATGACTGCATGGCTTCCTTTAATGATTGCACAGATACTTCATTTAATAAGACACCATTTTCATTATTCACTAAAAATTTTTCACTCGCCCCTACATTTTTACTTAAAATTAATGGACAAGATGTAATAGCAAACTCTTGAACTGTAACCCCCCAAGGTTCAAACTTACTTGGCAAAATATAAACAGATTTTTGAGCTAGATGAATTTGCATTTCTTCCGGCTGGACGAATCCTAAATGTTTAATTTTTGGATGGGTTAATTTATTATCCCATTCTTTACCCGCACCAATACACAACATTTCCCACTCATTTGGGTTTTGGTTTTGCAATTCTATAAAAGCTTGCCACATTTCAAAAATACCTTTATAGCTTACATAACGTCCAACATACAAAAATTGTTTTTTAAATTGTTTAGCCTGTTTTTTGTAAACTTCATTGTATAATTCAATATCTGCACAATAAAACCCCAGCAAAACTTTATCAAACCCTAACTTCTCAGCGAATTTCTTTTGAGGTTGTCCAGGTACCCATGCATGTGTAAATTTGTTAGTAAACATAATTGGAGAAAGTAGACTTGCCACTCTCTGTTTCAGTGCACCTGTCCAGTGATTATCCAAAGTTAATACCGTTGGGATTTCTTTTCTGAATGACTTTACTATTTTTAAATACTCTTTATCCATCCAACCTGAGCAAACCACCGCATCAGGGCTGAAGTTGTGAACTTTATGAAACAACTCACTGAAAGGTAAATCTGATTTTGTAATAACCTCAACACCATCTATTTTTTGAAATACAAATGGCGCTTCTTTATTCACTTCCCAACGTATAATTAACACATTGGCGTGCTTCGCTAATTCTTTTACTGATGCTAAGAAATATCCTGCTATCTCTGAATATAGGAATACTATGTTTGGTTTTTTTTCCATTTTTACGAATTTAGTATTTTTGGACAAATTAAAAGATACAAATCGGGTTTTAGTTTTAGTAAAAATTGATATTACTATTTACTTGTTGAATATTCAAAAAAACACTACTTTTGAATTAATAATGAAGACAACTAAACATACTTTTTTTTGTAAATCAATTTCTGAATTGAACTTATCTGAAGAAGAATCACATCATGCAATTAGAGTTTTAAGGTTAAAACTAGGTGATTATATTACTTTAATAGATGGGAATGGGACTACAGCTGTTGGTGAAATCACGGAATTGAAAAAAAAATCACTTCAGTATAAAATCGTTAATTCAAGATATGAAGCTCCTTTTAGCCCAGAAATTCATATCGCTATTGCTCCTACAAAAAGTAATGATAGGTTTGAGTTTTTTCTTGAGAAGGTAACAGAATTGGGTATCTCATCAATTACACCCTTGCAATGCTCAAATTCTGAGAGAAAAAATATAAAATTAGACCGTTTTGAAAAGATAGTAATGTCGGCAGTAAAACAATCGGGTAATTTACATTTACCTAAAGTTTATGATCTAACTAAATTTTCAGATTTCATTTCTGAACTAAGTTCTGATATGACCTATTTTATTGCGCACTGTGAAGAAGATCAATTGAAGAAAGAATTAAAGGATAATCTTCAAAACATTAAAAAAGTTTGCATTTTAATTGGTCCTGAAGGTGATTTTACAACTGAAGAGATTAACTTAGCAAAAACAAATAATGTTAACCCCATTAGTTTAGGGCAAAGCAGATTAAGAACAGAAACAGCAGGAATTATAGCATGTCATACAGTAAGATTAATATCATAAAAATTATAGCTATCCTTGTTTTAAGCTTGACTTTTATAAGTGGAACCTCGGTTAAGGAACCTTCTTTTAAAATAGGTTTGCTTAAATACAACGGTGGTGGAGATTGGTATGCAAACCCAACTGCTTTACCGAACCTAATTAAGTTTTGTAATAAAAACATCGGCTCTAATATTAGTAAGGACATAGGAACTGTTGAAGTTGGTTCAATTGACATTTATAACTATCCTTTTATCCATATGACTGGTCATGGAAATGTTGTCTTTTCAAATGAAGAGGCACAAAATTTAAGAAACTATTGCTTAGGTGGTGGATTTTTACATATTGATGATAATTACGGAATGGATAAATTTATTAGAACAGAAATCCAAAAGGTATTTCCTGATAATGAATTTGTAGAATTACCGAGTAATCATCCTATTTTTTTACAACACTATAAATTTAAAAATGGTATTCCAAAAATTCATGAACATGATGGAAAACCTGCTCAGGCGTTCGGAATAATTCATAAAGGGAGATTAGTTTGTTTTTACACTTATGAAACAGACTTAGGAGATGGTTGGGAAGATCAACAAGTACATAACGACTCAGAAGCGAAAAGATTAGAATCTTTAAAAATGGGTGCCAATATAATTCAATATGCTTTCAGTATTTCACATTAAATATAGTCTACTAGTTTGTTTTAGCATAAGTCTAATTAGTTATGCCCAACCGGACTCTTCAACTTACAAAATAAAACATACACTAAAGAAGGAGTATTCAAAACACTTTAAATTTGATATTTTTAAAAGAGGATTAAATAATAGCATAATCACAACTAGGTTAGAATTATTAAGTAATAAACTAAAAACAGAGTGGACTAAAACCGACAGCTTAAGCTTTGCGCAAACTAATATATTGGCCAAAAATTATGAACTGGCCAACCATTATTATTCTAATTTATCAATAGACCCAAAACTTGAACAAGCTCAAAACATTGATCGATTATGTTTGGGGTATATACTTAAAGAATATGACAAGAGTATTGAGAAATTAGAAACTGACTACCCTAATATTGAACCACTTTCAGAACTGTATTATTTTAAAAAATTGTTCGCTTATCAGGATTCAACAAATGGAAAATCAAATTGGCACAAATCAAATCAATCCGTTTTTACTTTTAAAATTGATTCAAACGTTTGGGTTAATAGAAAAAATAGTAACGAAATTATTAAACCAATTATAAATGCAAGTACATCATTACAAAAATTAGTATTTTATATTAACGATAATGATCAAATAATTTCAAGAGCATTTAGAGACATTGGTAACACTCTGGAAGATCATGTCTCATTAACACAAGCTTATATTGCTTATAGCTTAGGAAGAAATTATAATAAAAGTGACAAACAATTGATTGAAGATTTAAAAAGAATTAAAGCTAAATTGATTAAAAAGAACTATACTATTCCAATTTTCAGAAGATACTTTCCTAAAACCAAAAAGGGTCGATTCAATTATGAAATTTTAAAAGAAAAAATAACTAAAGAACAGAATGATACTATACCAAAATATATTCCAAATTTTGAATCAGATGAGAAAAAGATTGAACTTCCTTTTTCACCTGACTTCCTAGTTCCGATAGGATTTTTATTTATTTTCATTCTTTTACTACTGTTCTTAAAAACTAAGAAAAAAAAGTAAATTCATAAAAAAACCATTTATTACTAAATGGTTTTTTAAACGTAACTTATCTTTTTAAGCTTCTGTATTAATCAGTTTATCTGTTTTGTAATCAAACAATTCAAAGAATTTTATTGCTTTCATTACTTCATGTGGAACATCATTTTCCCACGTAGAATCTGAAGCTTTAATTTTAGCCAAAACATTATCTGATATAATATGTAATAAAGATTCATCAAAATCAGTAATTGATTCAATTTTACCAGATTTTTTCATATAATCTAACAACCCTGCCAAATGATCAGGCAATTCAAAATTATCAATAGAATATAAATTTTTACTATTCATTTTGAAAGCTGGATAAACATACATTTTAACATTTCGTCCAAACCCTCTACCAAACGCCTCAAGAAGCCCACCTTTTAGTGTGTCGTAATATTTCTCATCAAAAATAGTTTGGAGATTATATACACCCAGAATCACACCTAACTTGTACCCTTTAGTAATGTCTGTTAAATACTCAATCATTTTATAATGTTTCAAATAATTTGAAATCATTACAGTGTATCCCATTGAACACAATAATTCCGCTCTATGAATAAAATCTTTAACGGAAATTTCTCCATCTGCAGTTAAATCTTTTAGAGTCAATTCAAAAAGTACTTGAATTTTTTCTTTATCAACACCTTCTTCATTTTCATACAATTTCAATCCTTTAGTTAACATATCGATATTAACCTTAGTAACTGGTCTAAAACGTCCTCTCATCAAAAGCACATTCTTTTTGTACAATGCAGTAGATGGTTGTAATACATGTCCAGCTTGATTAAACATAGTCGCATCTGTCAACCCATTTTTAACCATATTTAAAGCAATGATTCTGTTATCAACATCTTCAAAATCTGGCCCAGAAATATTTAGCATATCTATTTCCATTCTATCTCTCGGTAAACGGTATGATAATGCTTCTAAAAAATCATTAATATCATCATTATGGTTATAACACGCATGAATTAGATTGACTCCTAAAATACCTAACGCTTCCCTTTGTCCATGATGGCTATTGTCATGCATTTTAACATGCAAAATTACTTCATTCGCTTCTTTCTCAAGGTTTAGTTGGAATTTGATTCCAACCCAACCTTGCCCTTGATTTGTTTTATGGTAATTTAATGACTCTACTGTATCTGCAAAAGCAAAAAATCTAGCTTCTTTATTTTTATTAGGTAAAGTCGTTTGCATTTTTGAATATTCAATAGTTAGCATTTGCTTTAACCTATCCTCACATACATAACGTCCACATTCACCATACATGGCATCACTTACCTTCATATCGTAAGCTGAATGTGTATAAGCTATAGTTCCTGAAGAACCTCCAGCTTTGAAAAAATTAGCTGCCACCTCTTGTCCTGCTCCAATTTCAGCAAATGAACCATAAATATCTGGCATCAAATTTATTGCTAAAGCTTTATCCTCTGTAGTTAATCTTGTCTTAATCATTTATATATTTTTCTAACTAACAAATTTAAGTTTAAATATTGTAAATTAAGAAACATCTTTAATAATTTTATTATAAAACTAACAAAGGTCATTTTACCTCTCCTACTTACCTTAGTTTTATTTACTAGGTCTAAAAATAATAATCAAAGATCTAAAGGGCAATAAGCCTATAATAAATGCCAATACAGTAGAAAATATCAGTACTGAAAACAATTTAATTATACTACTGAACATAGACATATTTCCCACTACAATAAAGTGTATGAAAAAGATACCAATACCCAACACTAAACATTTAAACACTAATTTATAATCAATTTTTAATTTAAATATAAACATAGCTAAAAAGATTTGAACTAACGAAGTGCTAACTTGTGTAATTAACGTAGCAACAGCAGCGCCTTCGGCCTTAAATTCTGGAATAAGAAAATAGTTCAAAATCACATTTAGAAAAGCCCCCCCTAAAGCCATTATATTTAATTGTTTTAAACTTCCGTTTGCAGTTAACAGGGTTCCAAATATATAAGTAATTGATACTGGTATAAAGGATAGAATTAGATAACCAAAACTTCTTGATGATTCCACTAAATTATCTGTATATCTTAATTCCATTAAGTCATACCTAAAAAAGAATGCTGTAATTCCAATAATAATACTAATTGGCAATAACGTTTTAACGCCTAATTCTAAAATAGGGATAATTGATTCTTTATTTTTTATTAATCTTGCAAAGATAGGCAGTAGGAGACCTGCAAATAAAAGCGCGAACATATTTACAGCATCTAAATATCTAAAACCTTGTGCATATACTCCAGCCTGTTTATTACCATCATCTAACATACGTTCAATCATTACCGCATCAATACGATTATAAAACGTCATTAATAAAATCAATAAAGCATAAGGAAAGCTTTCTTTTAATAAAGCAATTGTAAACACTTTTTTTAATTTTAACTTAATAACACCAATTTTATACTTTAATAGAACGAGTGAAATGATTGCAGTAAATAAATACGAAAACGTTTGAGCGTATATGAACCATTCAATTTTAAAATCAGATTCAATACTTGGAGACCATAATAAAAATCCACATAATACAATCATTAACACTCGATCTAAAACAGAAATTAAAGAATCAATTTTAAATAAATGTAAGCCACCAAAATTTGAACGTGCAAATTGAATTGTAGCTACAAAAAATTGGTTCAACACCAACAACGATAAAAAGTAAATTTCATCCGGTGAATACCCTATCGTAAATCCTGCACTAAGCGTAAAGATTAAATAAAAGAAAAATAATATAAATCGAATTGACAATAACTTACCAAAATAAGACGTAACTAATTTTGGGTTTTGAGCTATTGTTCTATTATTATAATTATTGATTCCAAAATCTAACAAAATATTTAATAAAAACGAAAAATTAAGTAACGCAAAGTAATTCCCATAAATTTCAGCACCTACTCTATTTTGAACCTCCGCATCTATACCTAAAATATAGAATGGTTTAATTAATAAGTTTAAAACTACTATTAGTATTAAATTAGATAAGAATGTTTTTTGCATGAACTAAATTCAATTTTCTTTTGTCAAAAATAGATATAAAAATCAATTTTCATAAAAAAAGCCGTTAATCTTGTAATTAACGGCTTTTAATGTCAAATATTTAAATTTACTCTTCTTCCGAAGAAACTTTTTCAGTTTTCTTTTTTGCTGATGCCTTAGGTTTAATAATTATTGCTTTATCAACCAATAAATTATACCATTGAAATAATTTTTTTAAATCTCCATCAAACACTCTATCTTCATCAAATTCTGGTAAAAACTCTTCAGTCTTAGCTCTTAATTCAGCGCCTGGTGCTTTATGGTTAATTGATTTCTTATAACCTTCTAATTCTGCTAATTTATCGTATACCTTAGTTAACGGCATATCTTCATCATAAGTGTAAATACTAATATCTTCTAAAGCTGAAATTTTATCAGTTGCGAAAACTGGAAACTTCTTATCATTATCTAAAGATTGAACAATTATATTGTTACGCCCATTAGCTGCAACTTTATATAAACCTGCTTTACCTGCTATTGAAATAATTCCTTTTAAATCCATTATTTTTTTTTATTGAGTTACTAATTTAATTAATTTTTTAGCTTTATTTAATTTATTATTCAATTAATATTTAGTTTTTCTAAAATAAAATTTTCTAATTCAAAAAATGTAAGTATTAATCTTAAACATGGTATTTACTATTGCTTTATCAATTTGAAAGTTTTATAACTTTTATCATAAGATATAGTAGCAAAGTACATACCAGATGGAAAGTCATCCATTGATATTGTAATGAATAAATCTGTTGAGTCAACCTCTATAAATTGATAAATTAATTTTCCCGAAATATCATTTATCACAATACTCACATCATAATAATCATTCTTTATAATTTGAAAATGATCAATAAACGGGTTTGGAAAAACTACAAATTCATTTTTTTTCAGTTCAGCAAGTGTAGATAAATCAATTGCCGATTCATTTGAGATATATGAACACCCCTCAGGACTAAAAACTTCTACTGAGTAATCACCTGAAGCAATAGGATTATAAAATTGTTCATTCCCATCAGTAAGTGCAACACCATTCAAATACCATTGATAAGCATCAGCAGGTGTGGTTACCAAACCACCTCCTAATACATTAATTACAGGGTTAGTTGGTAACGTACCTTTAATAACTATAATTGAATCAGAAAATGATTGACACCCTCTTTCGTTTCCAACTATAACAAAAACAGTATCTGTTTCATCCAATAGGACAGTAGACGTTGTTTCAACATTAAACCAATTATAAGATTCAAAATTATTCTCAACTGTTTCAAAAATTTCAGGTGTATCACAAATCAAAGTATCTCCAATTAAAGTCACTTCAAAGTTTGTTTCATTCAACAATTTAAAGGCATCAATTTTTCCATAACCATATGCGAAATTTGGTGTTACACCAGTAAAATTATCTTCTCTTGCATTTAACAATAAATCATTCTTATAATCTTCATAAGTAGAGTTTGGACACTTTTCAAGGTATAAAGCTGCAATACCTGAAATAACAGGACAAGCAATTGAAGTTCCTCCATTTCTAATATGCATTCCACCTTCAGCTAAAGAACCAGATCCGTTATTAGCATATTGTCCAATAACAGCACTTAAATTCCCATCTCCAGTTGCAGAAACGTCCGGTTTAATATAACCTTTTCTATTTGGACCTTTTGAAGAATTAATTGACAATTTACCAGGAGTATGATTGAAAGTATATAAACTTCCATTCACATCTATATAATCCAACTGTCCAGCAAAATTACCAACAGAAATAACACTTTCTAAACAATTCCAAGAGCTCACAATAGTAGTTAAAGAATCCGGTTGATTATAATGCATAATATTTGGATAATCTGTTACACTTGGCAAACCAGTTGCTACTATATTAGACAATCCCAGTGAAGCACCAGACCAAAGATCATAAACACCAGAACCGGTAGTCATAAAACTAAATAAATAATCTGCTGAATCAGGGTTTTCCAAATAAACCTCTAGATGATAGACACCATTAACTTCTTCAGCATATATTTCAACAGGACTTAATTTATTCCCATTATTCATAATAGAATCCAAAGTTGTTCCGCCTAACATTGATTCTATAGTATGAAACTGAGTTCTACCTCTAAAATCAAAATTTGGTACTTGTACATTTGAACCTAAAGCAAATTCAACATTTTTAAAATCTAACGTGTCAGCCCATAAATCAAAGTAGACTGATGCTGTTCCTAAAGCTGAAGTCGGATTAACTTCAAACCATGAAAAAGATGTATCAGCATCTACATTTGTTTTTAAGTGAAACTTACCCCAATTACCACCATTTCCAGCAGCAGCGACAACAATTCTTCCAGGTTTGTCTTTTAATAAACTATCTACAATTTGACTTGCAGGGTCAGTCCCATCATGACTCCCTAAATAATCTCCAACACTCGTATTTACAATTGCTGGTTTACCCAGTGAATCTGCCATCTCAAATACATAGTCAATCGCATCAGCAACAGTCAATGTCCAATTCGCTAAACTAAAATTTGTTTCAATAATTATAATATCAGACTCAGGAGCAGCTCCTTTATATCGACCATTTTCGTTTGCATTTCCAGAACCAGTTCCACTTACAGTAGTTCCATGCGCATGATTATCCGTGGACGTGCAAACACCATTATCAATATCATTATTTGTCCAAACTTGACCATACCCATACTTAGGGGGAGTTCTACCAGCGTCAAACCCTAAACCTTGATCCCAATAACGTAAAACTCTTGTAGTCCCATCTAAATTTTTAAAATCTCCATGATTATAATCAATACCAGTATCAACGTAACCTATAATAACGTTTTTTCCAGAAAAAGAACTTGGTAATGGAGCATAACCAGCATGAACAGAATCAATATTCTGAACTAATCGCATGGTATCATTTAGCATTGCCGGAAATGAAGGTGTAAAATATATCTGAGAAACAATTTTAGCTTCACATAACTCACCTAAAATTTCAGAAGTACATCTTATAAAATGCCAATTCTCATTAGAATATTTATAATGTATGTCTCTATTTGATTTGAGTTTGTCTAAATTTCCTTTTACGGCAAAATCAGTAATTTTAGTTGGTGATTTAGCTTTGTAATGCGTATAAAAGATACCACCTTCATTTGTTCTACCTTGTCCAAAAGAGAATGTAAATGACAGTAATAAAAAAATAAGTAAAATAAGCTTCATAGACCTTGTTTTATTCATAGACGGATAAAATATCCCTTTGGTCAAGCAAATCTACACTTATTTTTTAACGTTTAACATCATTTTAACACCTTTTAACCTAAACTGCAATGATTTGTTAAAAGTTATCATTAAATTTATGACTTTAAAAATCAAAAACATTAAAATGAAATTACAAAATTTACTTGTTACTTCAGTATTGTTTCTGTCATATACAGGAATTGCTCAAGATGTAGACCCAGACATTATTAATTGGTATAATGGAAAAAAGTACGGAATGTGTACTGACATGGCTTATAAAAAATTGTTAAAAGGAAAAAAAGCTGAAACGGTTATAGTTGCTGTTCTTGATTCTGGAACGGATTTAGAACATGAAGACTTACAAGCAATTATTTGGACGAATAAAGGAGAAATAGCTGATAATGGAATTGATGACGATAAAAATGGTTACATTGATGATGTTCACGGTTGGAACTTTTTAGGAAATGCTAGTGGAGAAAACATTAATGATGTTCAGTTAGAAAAAACTAGACTTTACGTAAAATTAGGTAAAGAATTTGAAGGTAAATCTGAAAGTGATATTAGTGCTGACAGAAAAAATGATTTTAAAACATACCAAGCTGTTAAGACTGAAGTTGAATCAGAAATCAAACAAGCAAAAGCAACTATCGCTCAAATTAAACCAATTCAAGAAAAGTTTAGCGCACCTCATGACAGACTAGTTAAGCATTTTGGAAGAGAGTTTACAGCGGATGATTTAGCATCTTTAGCTGGAACTGACTTAGAGAAAGATGGTGAAATGTTTAAAAAACTATTTGATCAAGGTGCATCTTACGGATATTTTGAAAAAGTAATTGAACATTATGAATCTAGTTTAAGCTGTCATTTAAATACAGAATTAGATGCTAGAAAAATTGTAGGCGATAATCCTGAAGATTTTAGTGATACTAAATATGGTAATAATGATTCAGAAGGACCAGATGCATTACATGGATCTCATTGCTCTGGAATTATTGCTGCCATTAGAGGAAACGGTTTAGGTGGAGACGGCGTTGCTGACAACGTACTAATTATGCCAATTAGAGCGGTACCAAATGGAGATGAAAGAGATAAAGATATTGCTTTAGGTATCAGATATGCTGTAGATAACGGAGCACAAGTTATAAACATGAGTTTTGGTAAAAAATACTCTCCTCAATCTGAAGAAGTAATTAAAGCTATTAGATACGCTGAAGCAAAAGGTGTACTATGTGTACATGCCGCTGGTAATGCTGGATTATTAACTGATGACCAAGTAAATAATGGTAACTTTCCAGCACCGCAATTTCCTTCAATGAGTTCAAGATTTACAAACTGGATTGAAGTTGGTGCTTCAACTAGATACAAAAAGAATTTAGCTGCTTCATTCTCAAACTACGGTACTAAAACTGTTGATGTTTTTGCTCCAGGTTTAGAAATTTACAACACAGGTCCACAAGGTGAATACATAACTATTCAAGGTACATCAATGGCAGCGCCAATGGTTGCAGGATTAGCTGCTTTACTTAAAGGTTATTTTCCAGAATTAACAATGATTCAGATTAAAGAAATTATTTTTCAATCTGTTAAAGATGTAAGTAAAAAAACTACTACTATCCCAGGTGGAGAAGAAGAAATTAAATTTGGTGAATTATCTTCTACAGGTGGAATTGTTAACACTTATAATGCTGTTAAATTAGCAAAAAAGAAAACTAAAAAATAAATTTATTTTATTTTAAATAAAATGTCGAGCTCAAAAAATTGAGTTCGGCATTTTTTTTGCAATATATATTAAAAATTATAGTTTTGTACTTATGAAGAATTTTATTTCAAGTTTGTTATTGATAGTAAGTCCATTTTTGGTGGACGCACAGAATATTACAGCATTTTCTGATGTGAATGGAAAATTGTATCAATTTGATTCTGGTCAAATTAAAATGATAGAATATCAGAAAGTTTCTGATTTACAAATAGCTAACAACTATATTGCATACAAAGATTCTCAAGGAAATTACTGGGTAGTATGGGATGGTGAAAAGGTAAGAATATCTCAAGGCCCAACCAATCTATTTGAAAGTAATAACCTTTTAGTTGCTACATATACAAGTATGCTAAAAGTGGTTGATCAAGGTAAAGTAATAACCTTAACTTCATTTGTTAATTCATTTTCAAGTGGGGATAGTTTAGTTGTTTTCCAAGACAGAATAGGCGGAAATTTGAAATATTATTACCAAGGTAAAACCATAGAATTTGCTCAGGTCATTGGAGATATTTCATTTTCTCCTGAACAAATTGGAGAGAACGTATTTGCTTATGATGATGGAGCTGGTAATTTCTATGCGTTTTCTAACCATAAATTCTATTTACTATTTAGTGCAAACCAATACCCACTATTTTCTTCAAGCTTAAACGTTATAGCATATAATGATTTAGAAAACAATTCGTTTTCAATATTTAAAAAAGGTGAAATTGTAGATATTGAATCTGAATATGCTCTTAAATACAAAGCAGGACATGATTTTGTATATTACCAAGATCAGTCAGAAACCGAAAAAGTATATTTTAATGGTGAATCGAACGAACTAGGATATGATTTACAAGAGTTAGCTGTATATGATAGTATAATTACTTTTAAAGAAGCAGACTACTTTAAAATATGGTACAAAGACGAAATCTACACTATTTATAACACAACAGTAAACAAACCACAAATTGACGGTGGAATTGTTGCCTATAGAAACAATAATAACGGTGTGAGCGCATTCGTTAGAGGTAAGGAAATAGAGATAACAAAACAAAGCGTTTCTGATTTTTGGTTAAACGGAAATACAATTGTTCTAAAGTTAAGCCCTTCTTCTTATGCGGTATGGTGGAGAGGAAAATTATATTATTTTTAAAAAAGAAATAAAATACTTTCTTCAAATATATATTTGACTTAATAATATTACCTTTATTCCATAATTAATTTTTATGGTAAGAATAATATTTATTGCACTCTCTATTACTATTATAGTCATTTTTGGTGGACTAGGGTACTTTGTAAGTTCTAATTACTATTATTGGTTCCTGTTTTTTGGACCAATAATCTTGATTGGGATAAGAGATATTACCCAAACCAAACATTCGATTAAGAAAAATTTTCCAGTCATTGGAAATTTAAGGTACCTTTTAGAATCAATTTCTCCCGAAATTCAACAATACTTTGTAGAAAGAAGAACAGATGGTGCTCCTATAGACAAAAATCAAAGGGCGATTATTTATCAACGTTCAAAAAACATAGGCGCTTCTCACCCATTTGGAACAGAACAAGACATTTATAAAGAAGGTTATGAATTTATTGTACAATCTTTATATCCTGCAAATGTACCTCATGAAGAACCTAGAGTAATGATTGGTGGAGATGAATGTACCCAACCATACTCAGCCTCCTTATATAACATATCAGCAATGAGTTTTGGTTCATTAAGTAAAAATGCAGTTATGGCCTTAAATAAAGGGGCACAAAAAGGTGATTTTTATCATAACACAGGTGAAGGTGGCGTTTCACCATACCATTTAATGGGAGGTGACCTATGCTGGCAAATTGGGACTGGCTATTTTGGATGTAGAAATAAAGATGGTACTTTTTCTGACCAAAAATTTATTGAAAGCGCAACTAAACCAGAAGTTAAATTAATTGAAGTTAAATTATCTCAAGGTGCAAAACCAGGACATGGCGGCGTATTACCTGGTAAAAAAGTAACCAAAGAGATCGCTAAGATAAGAGGTGTAGAGCCGGGTATAACCGTTTTATCTCCGCCCTCACACAGTTCCTTTAACTCTCCAATTGGTCTTCTGAAATTTGTTCAAAAATTACGTCAAATTTCTGGTGGAAAGCCTACAGGATTTAAGCTATGTATTGGGAACCCTCAAGAGCTTGAAGATATTTGTAAAGCCATGGTTGAAACAAATATTTTTCCTGATTTTATTAGTATTGATGGTGCAGAAGGCGGAACAGGTGCCGCACCTTTAGAGTTTGCGAACCATGTTGGACTACCACTATATGTTGGTTTAACACTAGCTACTGAATACTTAAACAAATATAATATTAGAAACAAAGTAAAAATAAATGCAACTGGAAAAACTTTTACTGGTTTTGGTATGATAAAGTCCATTGCATTAGGTGCTGATTATTGTAGTTCTGCTAGAGGAATGATGTTGTCAATAGGATGTATTCACGCTCAACTCTGTAACACTAATACTTGCCCCGTCGGTGTTGCAACACAAGACAAGCGATTAATGAAGGGGTTAGATGTTACTGACAAATCTGAAAGAGCCTATTATTTTCATAAGAATACAGTCCATGCTTTTTTGGAGTTAATGGCAGCCACTGGAGCAAATCACCCTACTAAAATAAAACGTGCTAGCATTATGCGAATGGCTGAAGATGGAGACGTTCATACCTTAGATGAAATTGTAAATGCTTGGAATTGTAAACAAAAATTTATTGATGGAAAAACGATTGGCACTGACTTAGGTAATGGTGGAGTTATTTAAATAAACATCAGTTATTTCCAGACTTTAATACACAAAATATGAAATTAATATTTGCAACACAAAATCAAAACAAGGTAAATGAGTTAAAATTATTGATGCCCAATAATATTGAATTATTATCTTTAAAAGACATCAACTGTACTGATGATATTCCAGAAACTGCTCCAGATTTACAAGGGAACGCATCACAAAAATCTGCTTATGTAGTTGATAAATTCAATGTAAATTGTTTTGCAGATGATACAGGCTTAGAAATTGAAGCGCTAAATAATGAGCCAGGTGTATTTTCAGCAAGATATGCTGGAGAACAAAAAGACTCTAATGACAATATGAACTTAGTGCTGGCCAATTTAAAAAATAAGACCAATAGAAAAGCTAAATTTAGAACTGCAATCAGTTTAGTAATTGACGGAAAAGAACAACTTTTTGAAGGTGAAGCTAAAGGCGAAATTATGGTACAAAAATGTGGTATAGATGGCTTTGGTTACGATCCAATTTTTAAACCAGAAGGATATGATATCACATTTGCAGAAATGAGTATGGCTGAAAAAAATAAAATTTCACACAGAGGTATAGCAGTACGAAAATTAGTAGATTATTTAGCTACTTTATAAGTTGCCTAAAACCTTTATTTGAATCGTATGAATCACATCACCTTATTAATTATTGGTTCCGGACCAATTGGATTAAGCTGTGCAATTGCAGCAAAAAAAAATGGAATCAGTTATAAACTAATTGATAAAGGATGTCTAGTTAACTCTATCCACAACTTTCCTGATGAAATGTCATTTTTCTCAAGTTCAAATAATATTGAAATAGGAAACATACCTTTCTCCTCTTTATCTTTAAGACCAACTAAACAAGAAGCTTTAGAATACTATAGACGTGTTGCTGAACATTTTGAACTAAATATTGGTTTATATGAATCATTTTCTTCTATGAAAACATCTGAAGTAACAAACAATATTAAGAAATTTAGTGTTGACACTTCTAAAGAAACATACTCTTGTCATTTTATAGTAAATGCAACAGGATTCTATGGCCTCCCAATTCCACTTAACGTACCAGGGGAAGATTTATCAAACGTTAAACATTACTTTACCTCAGCTCATCATTTATACAAACAAAAACTAGCCGTAATTGGCGCTTCAAACTCTGCTATAGATGTTGCTTTAGAAAGTTACAGAAAAGGTGCAGATGTGTCCTTAATAATAAGAGGCACTACAATTGGAGACAGTGTAAAATATTGGGTCAAACCAGATATTGAGAATAGAATTGCCGAAGGCTCAATCAAAGTCTATTATAACACTAATGTAAAAGAAATATCAGATAAAAATATTACAGTGGAACAAGAAGGAAAACGTATGACATTAGAAAATGATTTCGTTTATGCCATGACCGGATACAAACCGGATTTTAATCTATACACCTCACTTGGTATTACAATTGACGAACCTAGTGGGCATCCTAATTATAATGAAGAAACAATGGAAACCAATGCACCACAAGTATTTTTAGCAGGCGTAGTAAGTGGAGGGAGTAATACTAGAGACTTATATATAGAAAACACTAGAGATCATGGTGATAAAATTATGTCTCGTATTAAGGACACACTGCATATATAAAAATGAGTATCTTTAAAAAGTAGTGAAAGAATGAAAATAATAATATTAAATTTAAGCTCATGAAAATTACATTTTTAGGCACAGGAACTTCACAAGGCGTACCAGTTATTGCATGTAAATGTGATGTTTGCCAATCTACAAATTCAAAAGATAAAAGGTTACGTACCTCAATTTTAATAAACTACAATGATAAAAACATTGTTGTCGATACAGGTCCGGACTTTAGACAACAAATGTTAACTAATAACGTAGATCAATTAGATGCTGTTTTATTTACTCATGAACACAAAGACCATATTGCAGGGTTAGATGATATTAGAGCTTTTAACTATCAATCTAAAATGGAAATGCCGATTTATGCGACTGAACAAGTACAGATTGGTTTAAAGAAAGAATTCCATTATATATTTGCTGATTTCAAATATCCTGGTATACCAAAAGTAAACGTACATACGATTTACAACTTTAAACCCTTTGAATTGTTTAATAAAACCATTACACCTATTGAAGTAATGCATTACAAATTACCTGTTACTGCATTTAGAATTGACAATTTCACTTACATCACAGATGCCAATTTTATTTCTGACAGTGAAAAAAAGAAATTAAAAGGGACTGAAATACTAGTAGTGAATTCTTTAAGAAAAGAAGAACACATATCTCACTTCACTTTACAACAAGCTTTAGACTTAATTGCCGAAATTAAACCTAAACACGCTTATTTGACACACATTAGCCATTTGCTAGGCTCACATGATGACGTTAGTTTAGAACTACCTGATAATGTAAGTATAGCGTATGATGGGTTAGTGATTTAAGTAAACTATACGAATATTTTTATTCGACCCAATTCATAAACACATCTATCACTTCTTTAAAGTGAGGTTTTTGATAATCAATACTTCCCTCTTCTGTTAATTCAAAAAAGGAATGTTCTAAACCTATATATCTTTTTAGCGTTAAATTAGTTTTACCCTTTTCTATAAAGAACAAAGGTATAATGTCACATAAATCAGCTGCTCTATCTTCTGTCCCATATCCTAAATAAATAGGAATATCTAAAATTAACCAATCGTCATAAAAAGTTTCTGAAAAACTTTGCCATGCTTTATAACCTGGATTCGTAGTAACAGAATCTTTCGTATTAACTTGTTCGTAAAACTCGTAATTATCTTTCATTATCGAATCTGCGTTTTCCCAACTTATTTTTCCTAATTGAGCATCTAGTCTTGCTTCCCGAATAGATTCATCTACCCTACCAAAAGGATTCGCGGAAAAAAGACCCAAATGAGTAACTCTTTTATTCTGAACTGAAATTTTTGTTGCCACTTTAGTTCCTTGAGAATGTCCTGCGACAACCAATTTCTCATCATTGACCCATATTTGTTTTTTAAGAAATTTCAAAACTGAACTTGCCCTCTTTACATAATTTTGTAAGTAATCAGCTTCTATGTATGCATTAGAAAATTGATTTGGGAATTCTGAATTCTGAATATAAAGGTAATTATGATTCAAATTCTCCTTTTTAGCTATAACTGGTATTTTAGGCATTGAAATGACAACTAAATGATAATCTCTAGCAATCGCTTTATAGTCAAAATTCACAATACCTCCGCCCATAAAATAATTACCGTAATTCTCTACTTCACAAAAAAGAGGGCTAGGCAAAGATCCTTGACACCAGAGAAAAATAGGCTTTTTTTCGGTCAACGTAGTATCAATAATAATGAAATCAATCGTGTCTTTTTCTTGTTCCATTGAAAATAGAGTCACTTGATTTTCAATCACACGACCCGTTTGTCCAAAACAAAACACGGTCAAATAGGACATTAGTAATAGGCTTGTAAATCTCTTCATATTCATAAGGTTGTACGCATTTAAGCTGGACTGATAGACATATTCAAAAGTAACATTTTTAGAATAGTCAACATAACTACTTAACATAATATATGTTAATTGACTGTAGTTACCATTTTCACCTCTAACGCTTAAAATTCATAAAATAACGGAAAAGGAAAAATTGATAAGCAATAGGGAAAACTAGTCAACTACCCCGACTTACATTAGGCCTATCTTTGCACCATAGAATTTAAATAACATAACAAAAAACAAATTATTATGAAAAAATTATTACTAGTATTAGCATTAGGATTATTTACATTAACAGTTAACGCACAAGATGTAAAAAAAGTAACTTTAGAACAAACAGCCGGTGAATTCACAGTAAAAGAATTAAAACTATCGGAAGGTGATTATATTTTTGAAATTACAAACAATGGTGTTGATCATGCCGTAGGATTAGTTATTGCTCCAGAAGGTAAAACTGATGCAGCTAATCATATTAAGACAGCTTATGTTAAAACAACTCCAAAAAATGGTGAATCTTCTGAGACAAATGTTGTGACATTAACAAAAGGTGCTTACGTTTATTTTTGTCCACTTAACCCAACAATAGAATACAAACTTACAGTTGAATAATTATATTTTAGTTAGTTTTAAAAAAAGACTTGCATAGTGCAAGTCTTTTTTTTTGACGTTATGTTTATAATATCTAATATAATTAAGAGCTATACTGACTGTTTGTTACTTTTTACATCTTCACAATGCCTTTATTCAAATGCTATTTCCTGAAGTTTATTTACTAAAACAAGGAGCTTACCAGTAAACTCTTTAGCTTCACTCGTACTATTTAAACAAACTGCTATTGTAACATTACTATTTGGATAATTCATCAAGATAGAGAAATATCCTTCTGTCCCTCCAGTATGAGAGATTCTAAATCCATATTCTCTCTCTTCTTGTTCAATACCCAAACCAGACCATTTACCTGTTTTTATTTCTACTTTATTGTTAAGCATCTCATCATATGATGCTGATGAGACTAAAGTGTTGTTCACAATATTTTCAATAAAAAATAATAAATCTTGAGTATTACTTAATATCCCTCCATCTCCTGTAGCAGCATCTGATAATGCAAAATCCATAATATCAACATATCCATTCCCACGGTCTAAATAAGGTCTCGCAGTTCCACTAGGCAAAGGATCCTTCCAAGTTCCTTGTATCGTATTTTTTAAAGAAAGAACATTTGTTATATAGAGTTCTACAGCCTCTTCTAAAGGAATATGTTTTACTTTTTCTATAATTAATCCTAGTAAAACATAATTAGTATTAGAGTAACCATATTTTTCATTTGGTTCAAAATCAGCAGATTTATTATAAATATATCCTAACTTCTGAGTAGGAGTTAATAATAATCTTGATGTATTTAATCTATCGACTTGAAATTCAATACCAATATATTCTTTAATTCCACTAGTGTGCATTAAAAGATTTTTAATAGTTACTTGATCAGCATTTTCAATTTCATTAATTAATTCCGGATCAAGTATATCTTTAATAGGATCATTTATAGACAAAAGACCTTCATCTTGCAAATTCATAATCAATACTGATGTGAAAATTTTAGAAACACTCCCGATCAAGTAACTTGAGCTTTTTTTTGTAATAACTCCATTATTAATGTCAACATAGCCTTGACTACCTGTCCATACATTGCCATCTATACTTCTAACTGACACCTGAACTCCTACAGCTATTTCTTTCAGTTCTTTCATAGCATTTTCAAAACTTATTTTCTTTGGGTGTAAGCTACTATTATCAATAAATGATAAGTTAGATTCATATATGTCATTAGCTATAATAGGATCTTTTTGACAATTAACTAGTCCTAAAAATAGGATAGCGATTATTATAATATATACTTTCATAATTTTATATTTTTGAGTAAAACAATTATTACCTAGGTTGTATTTCTAGTTATTTTTTTTAAAAGGGTAAAATTTATATCCAACACCAATAAATTGGTGAAAGCCACCTGTCGCGCTGGCTGAAGATTGAATCGCAAAAGAATAAGAAGCATATATCTCTGCCGCGTTTATTTTTTTTGACAATTTATAACTAGGAGTTATAGATAATGAAGATTGAACTGTAGGCCTGCCATTATTCTTAGTTTTCTGAAAATTTCCGTTTTCAAATTTATAGATTGGTTTAAGTGAAAATAGATGTGCATAACCCAATCCAATATCAGTACTAATTGAAAACCTGCCTAAGAAGTACCTGTATCCAATCCTAACTTCTGAAAACAACGTAGATTCCCAGTTCTTATGATAATAATAACCTAAATTCCCAGAGAGGTGAAAGTCATGCTTGTTCTTCTTTTTTAATAGGTATTCAGTTCCAATTAATAAGGTAGGATTATATTTATATTTAATAGGGTTAGTAAAAAATGGAACAGATATACTTTCGTGCATAACTGAAATATTAATTGGGAAAAATTGCTTTTTTGTTTCAGTGTTTCTATTACTTTTATCTCGTTTATTTAGTGTAGGAGACAAATTTAAGATTTTATAATTGTTCTGTATAGATTCAATTCCTATACCAATTTCATCTTTTTCACTTCCTACTCCCTGAGCTTTACTAGTTGTTATATATCCAATTCCTAATAAGAATATAATGACTTTTGTTTTTGTTATTTTCATTTATTTACATTTTTTTGATTGCAAATAAATGGCAAAATCTTTTAATAAACGCCCCAAAGGAAGAGTTGGCACCTATTAATAGCTTTATTACAATTGTTTTTTATAAACTGAAGGAGAAAGACCAGTTACTTTTTTAAAAATACGATTAAAACTCGTTTTAGAATTAAAACCAGATTCAAAAGCAATTGCCAATAGGGTATACTTATTATAAGAAGGCTCTTTCATTTTCATAATCACATCTTCCACTTTATATCCATTAATATAATCATAAAAGGAAATCTCCATGTGTTGATTAAGTATGGCCGATAATTTTTTATCAGATACAGCTAATAATTCAGCCAACGATTTTAATGAAACATTTTCATCAAGAAAAGGTTTTTCATCTCGCATAATAATGTTTAATTGTTTTTCTAATGCTGTTAATTCCGATACACTATAGCTGTGTGGGAATACCATTCCTATGTTTTCTGAATCTTTGATGCTAGAGTTTTCATTTTGTAGCATAAATGATGGAATTAATATTTTTGATTGTAACACGCCATGGTAGCCAAGATAAATAACAAGGAAAACTACACCAATCATTGTAAGATATAAGGTATTCCACTCTAATTCTCCAAACCAAAGTTCATATAAAGTAGATAAAATATCTATACTTATAATGGAAATAGCACCTATAAGTAATACTCTTATCCAACTTAAATCAATACCATCCAGATTGGAGTAATTGTACTTGATAACGACCTTTGCCTTTTGTAATACACGTAATGCAACAATACAGTAAACTAAAGAATAGATAATTATCAGCGGCATATAATTTTCATAAGTTTCAATATAATCAAACAGATAAATTTTGTTGTATGTAGAAATAAGTGAGGGTATTGTACCAATACACAAATAAATAACTGGAATTATAAAATGTATTCTATTCTCCTTTATTAAGCCCTTTTGAGGCAAAAAAACAGATTTAACATAGAGTAATAACAATGGGCCTATTATCGTAGTTATGGATTCATCAAACACAAATGTACCGTAAAATAATAGTTTAAGTTTATGAAGGTAAGCGTAACTAGAGCATATTGAAAAAATAATAAACAAAAAAATGATTTGAAGAATTTGTTTATGTAACTCTTTAGATGAATTCTTAGCTAATAATATTAAAATAAACAAATTAAACAAAAATGCTGTGATGAATGCAAAATCTAAAACTAATTCCATTATAATCTATTCCTACTTTTATGTTAACTCGCAAGATAATAAGTATTTTTTATCATTTTGAATTATTCAATAAAATCTACAAAAAAACAGTTCCTAAAACAATTAGTACTAGCCTTAGGATTATTTACATTTAGCATAAATACACAAGATATTAAAAAAGTAATCTTAGAACAAACAGTAGGTGGATTCACAGTAAAAGAATTAAAATCACAAACAACGGTGTTGATCATGCTGGAAGATTAGTAATTGTGCTAGAAGGTAAACCAGATGCGGAAAACCACATTAAAACAACACCTAAAGATGGAGAATCTTCTGAAACAAATATTATGACATTGATAAAGGAGTTTAGGTTTCTTTTACCTTTTAAACCCAACTACAGAATATAAATTAACAGTTGAGTAGGCTTAACTTTAGTTAATAAACTTCTTTTAATTATTTACTTTCAATTAATTTTTACAACTGATAGCAAATTTGTATTATTCATACAATTTGTATTTGAATAGCATATAAACTATCTATTTATAATTCCAAATATAGAATATCATGTGTTGCAAATCTAAATATCTTTCTTAAGGTATTTTTTATTAGTAAATTTAGCACGTAAAACACATATTCAATTTTGACAATTACTCAGCTATTGTTTATATACCTTACTAGTAGTATTTTTTGTTCTTACATAATAAATACCTGGTGTTAAATTTGACAAGTCAATCACATATTTAGATTCAGTTTTTTCTTTTAAATTAGTTAGCAAAGTTACATTCTGCCCAAGCACAGTAAAGATAGATACATTTCCCAACTCATTAACACTCCCATTTATAGTGATATGATTCAGAGTAGGATTTGGAAATATATTTATTGTTTCCTTATCTAATTTTCCATAATCAACACTTCTAATTTGAGAAAAATAAAATAGCCCATCAACATCAGTATTCTTCAATCGATAATATGAAACACCCGAAATTGGGTTAGTGTCATATGTTTCATAATCCTTTAAGCCTGACGAATACCCGGCACCATCAATTATAGATACCACTTGCCAATTAACTCCATTTACGGAACGTTCAATAGTGAAATAATCATTGTTAATTTCAGAGTTCGTTTGCCAATTTAATTTTACAGATCTACCATTTATAGATTGAGCTGTGAAATTTAATAATTCTATAGGTAAAACGATAGAAATTGGGGATATGAATATTCCGTAATCTTCAGACTCACCAGTAAATAAATTATCACAAGGTCCAGATAGGTTAAATTGGTCATGAATAACACGCATTCTTAACAAATCATCTTCCACTGCATTAAGTGGTATCGTTACATTCTGTATAAACGTTTGATACCCACTTCCAGCCACAGTAATCCCACTAAAAACACTTTCACTTACCGCAAATACACCATCATCATTATAATCAATAAAGCAATCATAAGCACCATCTTGTCCTCCGCTATTACCAACAGTAATTGATAATGCATAAGTTTGACCTTCAATAAACGTAGAAACTGCGGTACATGAAAAATCATTATATCCATTATTCACAGAAGATGTCGTATTATTGATGTTACCAAACACTACATTAGAAAATGAATATCCAAAATTCCCACTATTTTGTATACCTGGAATACACGCTAAAGTTGGCATGTCATAAATTGAAATAAAATTAGAAATCGTTTTCGTTGTTCCTGCACCAATACTATTTGTTGCCTGAAGAGATACGCTATAAGTTCCTGAGTTAGAATATGTAATTACAGGGTTCTTAGCCGTAGAAGTACTTGGTGTACCCCCTGGAAAAGACCAACTCCAACTGTCCGGATTATAATCAGAAATATCATAAAACTGAATAGATGCACCTACACAACCTGATATGGATGAACACTCTGTAGTGAAATCACTAATTGGACTTGTTACTGGAGTACAGCCAAGTGATGTTAATAATCCAGGTCTAGAAATAGTTAAAAAATCTCTAGCCCTAGTCTTTTGACCAGCAGTAAATTCAGTTTGACACACGTCACTAGAATAATCTAAAAAATTATGAATATGATTATCTCTTAAAGTTCCGCATAAATTAGTTGTTCCAATTGGACACCCATTAGATCTTTCATGGGGAGGCGTATCACAAACCTCATCTCCATCAGTGACACAATTTACATTTGAAGGGCATATTGTTCCATTAGCATCACCCTGAAATGTATGATAGAGTCCAAATGCGTGACCTAATTCATGTATTAAAGTAATATTATAGTTTGTATAGCTCTTCACATTAAAACATCTAGAAGCAGTTGGGTCATACCCTAAAGAATTATACATTATTACAGTTCCATCTAAACTTGACGGTGCACCAGGGAAATACGCAAATCCTTGAGTTCCGGCCCCAGCATTATTCCCATCAATTTCACTAACAATCCAAACATTATAGTAATCAATATTTGACCAATTACTTAATGCTTTTACTGCTACTTCATTATTCGTTCCTACTGTAGTAAGGCCATTGGTGGCATAATCACTTGTCCCAGATGCATCCACTCTATTAATACCTGTTGTAGCATTCCCCATAATATTTTGTGTAGCTAAACAGAATTCAATTTCCATATTAACTCCACTGCTATTATAAGGAGCGATATTACTATAGGCATCATTTAAACTAACTAAAGCACTATGTATTTGCTCTTTAGATATATTTGTCCCAACGCCCTCAGCCTCTCCTAAATGTAGCACATGAAACACAACTGGAACTCTCAAAATAGGTGCTCTTACCATTGATGCCGTTCCATTCACTATTTCATTTTGAATTCTATTGAAATTAGCATTATATGATGAATTAGTTAGAAGTAATCTTTCATGTAAAAAATCTGTGGCACATTTTTCATTTTCATAAAGATTTGGAGTGCCTTGAGCGAATACACTAGAAAAAAAACATTTACAGCTAGAAAGAGTATTTGACCGATATAATTCATTAGACTATTTTTTTTATATTTAATGTTCTTCAAATTCTAAGAAACAGAAAACCTAAAGAGCAGTTTGCTAAAGTTACCTACATTTTACAGTTCAATGCATACGGATTTTTATCTTTCTTTTCTAATTTAGACCAACTTTATATTTGGTATATCTTAAAATATATTTAGTATCTTAATAAATTTCTGATTTTCCTAGTTGCTATATGCTGTTAACCACAATTCTTATTCTTTAAAAAGCACAATTTCATTAAAACGATAGTCTTTTAATTTTCGATTAACTCGCTTTCTTAAGTCCATCCTTTCAAACTATTTACACCACATTCTCCCTATCATGTTGACTAACACTTCTAAACACCTGATTCACAAGCTCATTAGATCAACTTATTTGCGATTTTCACCAGAAAGTTGATTTTTAAAAAAAGTCTTACTAAATCAAACCATTTTTTTTAGAAACAATAACAATCAGGGTTAGAATTAATCTATAATTGGCACAGGTTTAGCTTCCATTTTAGTACTATTAATAAAGTTAGTGAACAGTTTTACATTCAAGATAGTACTGTTAGAATAACTCCAATAAAATCAGAAGCAACACATTTTGGTAAAATAAAGATGTATAAAGGTGATGTTAAAGAACGGATAAAATATAAATCGACATTAAGTAAATCGAGAGCAAACTGGTGGAAAGAAGGCGAAATTTATACTTTTGTGATTGATTATCTATCAAACACACAAGAAATAGAATTTAGAATCTATATTCAAAGTTCAGTAGCTAACATGACTCATGGTTGGTTATCCTCACAAATAAAGGAAGAGTTTGAAGTCAATATTACTATATTAGGTATTGCATCCGCCAACAATGTTGAAAATTACCCCTGAATCTTTAATTGACCACTTACATCACTAAAAGAAAAGTGTGATCATTGTCTTGAAAGAAGAGGGTTTATTGATGATTAGTTATATAAATTAACGATAAAAAAAGTTGTGGGCTAACACCCACAATCTTCAACACTAGCATTACCGCTTTCACTAAAAGGAGCGCTACCACCACAACCAGCAAAAATTCCAAAATGAGTATCGAAAGAGCCATAAAACTCAAAATACGTTTTGAATCTGGTTTCAAATAACATATTATATGAATTACCACAAACGCTTTCAATTTTACCTTTCTGAAAATAATGACCACTATCTAAAGCCAAAGCAAAGTCATTTTCCGGAATTCCACCTTTATACATCACCGCTTGACCATAATCTTCACAATCAGATTCTAAACCATCAATTTTCCACAATCTGTAAGTCACCGAATAAAATTTGATATCACCTACAGTTTCTTCTAATTCCTTATTGTCAATTGTAATTGGCTTATCCTCCATTACTCTTGGATCAGTAAAACCAGCTTTTTTGGCGTGATTTAAAAAATCATTCCAATACAATGCACCACTTAAACATTCTCCCCACAATACTTTATCCTTTTGTAAATGCATAGGTATTCTTCTATCAGAATACACATCAGAGAAATACATTTCACCACCTGGTTTTAATAAATCAAACGCATCTTGTAATACCTTTTGCTTATCATTTGCCAAATTAATGACACAATTAGAAATAATTATGTCAAACGATTCTTTTTCTAAATTAAGCTCTCCTAATTCTTCAATGTTACCTTTAATAAATTCAACATTAGCTTTTTTATAGCCAAACTTTTCAGTATGGTATTCAATATGATCATTTGCTACTTTTAATTGTGCGTCAGTCATATCTATACCAACTACATAACCGTTTTCACCTACTAATTTGGAAGCTATGTAACAGTCACGTCCAGAACCTGAACCTAAATCCAAAATTCTTAATCCTTCAATAGCTGAAGGAATCGTTAACCCACATCCATAATACTTAGCCTGAACTTCATCAGCAACTAAATTTAAAGCATCTAATATATGTTTTGGTGGTGCCGTTAAGGTACAACATGCATTCGTTAGTAAATCGTCAGTAGACTGTAATTGCTCTCCGTAATAATTCTGAACATCAATGTGAGTATTTTCCATATAGTAAAAGTACGACATATTTCAATTCAGTAAAGTACAAATTCTCACAATAAATAAGCTTTGTCAATAATTTTACATTTTATATAGATGTTCAGACATAATATTTATTTTAATCACGTCTTTAGAAAAAAACTAAGTATTATATTTGTTTTTATGAAAAAATGGGGCCTTTTAATCATAAGTACAATTCTTGTTGGACTTATTGTATTCATCACCTTTAACCAACAAAAAAGCGTGCATATTTTTTATTCAAGTTTTGGCGTGACTATACCTAGTCAATATAAATTATTAGGTATTGATATTTCTCATCATCAAGGGACAATAAATTGGGATGAGGTTGAAGACATGAAGATTGAAGATGATAGTATTCAGTTTATCTATCTGAAGGTTACACAAGGCACACATCATAGAGATAGAAAGTATAAATCTAATAGAAAGGTACTCGATTCAAAACCTGTAAAAGTTGGTGTCTATCACTATTTTTCACCTAATAAAGACGTAGAAAAACAAGTTAAACATTTCACGAACAGCTTTACAAAAACAAGTTTAAAACCTGCCTTGGATGTTGAAGAAATTGGAGTTTTAACTAAAACAGAATTAGTTAATGCCGTTGTATTGTTCTTAAACGAAACTGAGAAAAAAATAAATATTCGCCCACTCGTTTATACTTACTCCTCTTTTTATACTGATTATTTTAAAGGCACAATTTTAGAGAAAGAAATTTTTTGGATTGCGAACTATGGAACTAATTGCATAATTTGTAAGCAAGACAATGTTATTGCCTGGCAATTTTCTGAAAAAGGGACAATCAATGGCATAACAGAAAAAGTAGATTTAAATATGGCTAAGACCAATTTTTGGAAACATGCCATTTGGAAATAATAGAAAAGATACGAAATTGAAAAATTTATTCTAATAGCAAGACAAATTACTACACTTAACTAAAGATGGGAGCCTGGTAAGATTAAAACAGGCAAGGCTAAAGGGTTTTGTTTGACTTAATTGTTATAAGTTATCGAACTCAGCTCTTTTTTCTGAAAACCATTTTTCAAAAGCACCTTCCGTTTTCATCAACTCACTCATTTCAGCCATAGCTTTTAGGTGTGCCTCATCTTTGGTCTGAAACATTTCTGCTCCATGTTGTTTACTCATCTGAGCAATTTCATTAAATGTATTTGCGGTAAAAGCTTTATCACATCCTCCACCTAATTGTTTACATGTCATTGTTTTCATAAGAACTAAGATAATAATTAATTTCTAAGCAGTATTATCATTCATCATTTATTATGTTTGTAACTTCAAAAAAATAATTATGATTTCAGTTGATAATATTGGTGTAGAATTTAGTGGACAAACCCTTTTTAGTGATGTATCTTTTGTGATAAACGAAAATGACAAAATAGCCTTAATGGGAAAAAATGGAGCTGGAAAATCTACCATGATGAAAATTATTGCTGACGTGTCTAAACCGACCAAAGGTAATGTTCGTTTCCCTAGTGATTCAGTAATCGCTTACCTACCCCAACATTTATTAACAGATGATAATTGTACCGTTTTTGAAGAAGCGGCTAAAGCATTTCAGCATATTTTTGATATGAAAAACGAAATGGACTCCCTGAATAAGGAATTAGAGACTAGAACTGATTATGAGTCGGATGCCTATATGAAAATTATAGAAAAAGTAACTGATTTAGGTGAAAAGTATTATGCCATTGAGGACATTAATTATGATGCTGAAATAGAAAAAGCATTACAAGGTTTAGGTTTTAAACGTGAAGACTTTACCCGTTTAACGAGTGAATTTAGTGGTGGTTGGCGAATGAGAATTGAATTAGCAAAAATTTTACTTAAAAAACCAGATCTAATTTTATTAGATGAGCCTACTAATCATATTGACATTGAATCTGTAGTTTGGTTAGAAGATTTTTTAGTGAATAAAGCTAAAGCTGTTCTTGTTATATCACATGATCGTGCTTTTATTGACAACATTACAAATAGAACCATTGAAGTGACAATGGGTAGAGTTTTTGATTACAAAGCAAACTATACACATTATTTACAATTGAGAGAAGAAAGACGTTCTCATCAAGTTAAAGCCTACAAAGAACAACAAAAGTTCATTGCTGACAACATGCTGTTTATAGAACGTTTTAAAGGGACCTATTCTAAAACAAATCAAGTAACTTCACGTGAAAGAATGCTTGATAAATTAAAAATAATTGAAATTGATGAAGTAGATAATTCTTCATTGAAATTAAAATTCCCTGCTTCTATTCGTTCTGGTGATTACCCTGTAACAGCCCTTGATTTAACAAAGAAATATGATGATCATGTTGTTTTTCAAAACGCTAATATGTCTATCAGTAGAGGGGAAAAAGTTAGTTTTGTTGGTCGTAATGGAGAAGGAAAGTCTACTATGATAAAAGCTATTTTAGGAGAAATAGATTTTGAGGGTCAATGTAGTTTAGGACATAATGTAAAAGTGGGTTACTTTGCTCAAAACCAAGCTGCTTTATTGGATCATGACTTAACTGTTTTTCAAACGGTTGATGAAGTGGCCAAGGGAGACATTCGAACTCAAATTAAAAATATACTTGGACGTTTTATGTTTGGGGGGGATGACAATGACAAAAAGGTAAGTATGTTATCTGGTGGTGAAAAAACACGTTTAGCCATGGTTAAATTACTATTAGAACCTGTTAATTTATTGATATTAGATGAACCTACTAATCACTTAGATTTAAAATCAAAGGATGTACTAAAACAAGCCTTAATGGACTTTGACGGCACATTAATTCTTGTTTCTCATGATAGAGATTTTTTAAAAGGTTTATCTCAAAAAGTATTTGAATTTAAAGACAAACGTGTTATCGAACATTTTGAAACTATTGATGCCTTTTTGGACAGAAATAGAATAGAAAGTTTAAAAGATATTAATTTGTAAATTCAACTGCGAATTATTCAAGATCGTACTTCTTCTTTAACTTAGCAATGATTGAAATTTCAGAATGGTTTTCATTTTTTAAATCTAACACTAAGTTTGAATAATGGCTCTGAATATTTAATGCTTTTTCAGTTTCACCCCAGTTAATAGTGTTATCTGGACAATATTGTTGTACAATTCCTTTAAATTGTTTTACATTTTCTATCGTTGTAATACCTTTGGTAAACAACTTAGTCGTCCATTTAGATACATTTTTAATAATGATAGGATTTGATTTATCTTTACCAACTTTCCAGTCAATTAAATCTTCTAATGCGTTAAGGGGAATTCTATATGAAAAATCTTTTTTCTCAATAGAGATATGTAATTGATCGTTTTTAAGTTCGTGCTTTATCATTGTAATTATTTTTAATTGGGGTCAAATTTACGCATTCAATTCGACCCCACCCTTTTCTTTTATAATAAAAGTTGGATAATTAAAAACTAAGGCACTATTAATACTCAACAATATAACTTATTTCCATTCCATCCTTTGTAATCTTATTGCATTTAAAATAGCTAAAAACGAAACGCCAACATCTGAAAAAACAGCTTGCCACATAGTTGCCATACCCAAAGCTCCTAACACTAAAACCAAAACTTTAACCACTAAAGCTAAACCAATATTTTGCCAAATGACCCGCTGAGTCGAATTACTAATTCTATGTGCCGTAATAAATTTAGACGGTTCGTCCGTTTGAAAAATAATATCAGCTGTTTCTATAGCCACATCACTTCCCATTGTTCCCATAGCTATTCCAATATCCGAAGCTGCTAAAACTGGTGCATCATTTATTCCATCACCTATAAATGAAACAATTCTTGAAGAATCATTTTTCAACTTTAAAACTTCATTCAATTTATCCTCAGGTAACAAATCACCTCTAGCTTCATCAATCTTAAGTTCTTTTGCTATTTTTTGAGTGATAGAATCCTTATCACCTGAAAGCATTATAATAGTATCAATCCCAAGTTTTTTTATTTCTAATATGGTTTGAGCCGCCCCCTTCTTTAGTTCATCAGCAATAATAATATACCCTGCAAATTCGTTATTAATAGCTACCAAAACAATACTTTCCACAATATCATCTACCTCTACGGGTACCTTAATATTAAACCGAATCAATAACTTTTTGTTTCCAGCTAAAACGTCTTTCCCGTTTATTTCTCCTTTTAAACCTTTTCCAGAAATCTCAGCAACATTTTTAATTTCGGGTAAATTAAGTGTGACGTCATACTGCATAATAGCTTTAGCAATTGGATGAGTCGATTTACTTTCCACCGCCAAAACATACTCCATAAACTCAACTTCCTTCATTCCATTCTTAATCACAATACTTGTAATTGAAAATACACCTTTTGTTACCGTTCCAGTTTTATCCATTACAAACGTATTTACATTTGTTAAAGTATCCATATATGCAGCTCCTTTAAATAAAATTCCATTTTTAGAAGCTGCTCCTAATCCACCAAAATAACCTAATGGAATAGAAATAACCAAAGCACAAGGACAAGAAATAACCAAAAAAATTAATGCGCGATAAAACCAATCATAAAATACATAATCATCTACAAAAAAGTAAGGTACAAACGTTATTATAATGGCCAAATACGTTACAATAGGTGTATATATTTTGGCTAATTTTCTAATCAGTAATTCTGTCTTAGCTTTTTTTGCAGTCGCGTTTTGAACTAAATCCAATATTTTAGCCACCGAACTGTCATTGAATAGTTTTTCTGTTTCCACTTCAATTACTCCAGATAAATTAATGGAACCAGCCAAAACTTTTTCATTTTCAAATACGGTATTCGGTTTACTCTCTCCTGTTATAGCAGCTGTATTTAAACTTGCTCTATTGGATAGTAGTTTACCATCTAAAGGAATCTTTTCTCCAACTTTAACTTGAATTCTATCACCAATCTTTACCGTTTCCGGATCCACATCAATATACTTTCTCCCTTTATAAACAGAAGCTATATTAGGACGCACATCTAATAAAGTCTGAATATTCATTTTCGCTTTTTTAACAGCAATACTTTGAAACAATTCGCCAACCGCATAGAATAACATCACCGCAACTCCTTCAGGATATTCTGAAATTATAAATGCACCAACCGTTGCAATGGTCATTAAGAAAAACTCATTAAATACGTTTCCTTTTTTTATCGATTCTAAAGCTTCAATTATCACAGGATAGGCCACCGGAACATAAGCTAACACATACCAAACAAGTTTAACTGTTTCAGTAAAAAAAGTGGCTTTAACTATATGCTCAATGTACAACCCGGACATTAACATTATAAAACTAAACCCTATTAATAGGTATTGATTTATACCAAATGAATGGTCATGTTCATCCTCTTGTGATGCTGTACTATTTACTTTTTTATCAAGCGTGCAACACGCCTCTTCAATATGTTTATGGTCTTTCATAATAAGTTGATTTATAATATATAAAAATTGTGTTCAGTTTCTTTTTTATTTAATGGGAGTGACAATAATTCACTAATATTCTCTTCAATTGTTTTAGAAATTGCAGTAGTAGGCGTATCCGTTGGTTTATTCTCAAATGGATCTTGAATAGCTAAAGCTGTTTTTTCTAGCAATAAAAAAGGTGTCACAATTAAGATGACTAAAACTGCTTCAAACACCCAATTGATATGAACTGACAATGAAATAATCAAAGTAGAAATGAATAGATAAATAAATAACTTTAAAAATAATCGATATGTTTTAGGGAAAACAGTATTCTTTATTCGTTCACTTTTTCCCATTGATGCACATAGGTTCTGAACAGTGGTATTTAATTGCATGTGTTGAAACTGATTAATCGATTCATTAATATTTAACTGTTGAATATCCGCAGTAATTAAGTCTATAATATGAAGTGCTTTATGCTTTTTTTGGAGAAGAGTATCATACTCTACTTTATTAAAAAATTTACTTAATTTAGAATCAAATGGTTTATTTCTAAGATCATTACTCAGGATAAAACACCAGGCCATTTGACGTTGAGCAATCCGTTTTATAGCATCATTATTAGTTGAAAAATTTTTTAATTGCACTACCAATGATCGGCTATCATTCACAATTTCTCCCCAAATTTTCCTAGCTTCCCACCATCTATCATAAGATTGATTTAATTTGAACGCTAAAACTAAAGAAATAGAAGTACCCAAGAACGCAGGTATTGCAATAGGTAATTTAAAATGTAAATGAAGCGTTTGTTCAATTACAACGGCAATTAAAATAAAACTGGATGTAATAATTAATTCAATCCATATTTTCTTAATGAGGTATTTTAATGGTATTCTTTTGTTCAGTAACATAAGTTCTAGTTTTAATTATAGAACAAATGTAAATAAGATTAGATGCAACTCAATTGCAATTAGAGCATATCCCTTTTAAAACTAGGTTAGATTGATTAATTACAAAATTCTTAGGTACCTCAAGTATTGGAATTTTTATACTAGTTAAACAGAACGTTTCTTTACATTTTTCGCAATGAAAATGAAAATGTTGATCAGCTTCAGCACATTCACAAGTTTCAGAACACAATCCATACTTAACAACACCCGTACCATCTTCAATTTTATGAATAATTCCATTATTTTCAAAAGTTTTCAATGTTCTATATAATGTACTTTTTTCAGCATAATCAAAGTAATTCTCTAAGTCTAATAAAGAAGTCATATGACCCAACTTAGTCAAATATTGCAGCACTAATATTCTTGTTGCTGTTGGTCTAATACCGCGTTTATTTAACTTATCTTCTTCTTGTTTATTCATCATACTCTATTAAACATTTTATTTGATAGCCTAAAAGTTTTTAAATCTCCTTAACTACAACTCCTACTTTGTTCTCACCAATAATTGTTAAATGACGTACAACAGTATTTGAATTTGGAGTAAAATGTATCACATTAGTCCAAGTTAAATGGAATTCTTCCAATACCTATCCTATTTCAGTCTCTGTATAGCCCTATTTTACCTGTCACAAAAAATTACTAATTAAATCGATATTTTTCAAGTATTAGCTTGTATTAAATTATTTGTTTATCTAAATTGAGGTAAAATATACAACGAAACTCTTAGGAACCCTATTCAATTATACGTTCTAAAATATTGTTAACCTGCGGAAGTAACATGATACCAATATCATTATCAATAACATAATCAGCAAGTTCTATTTTACGTTCATCAGACCATTGGTTATTCATTCGCTTTTCAATTTCTTTCAAAGATAAATCGTCACGAGTTTGAATCCTATTTACTTTCGTTTCTTTTGAAGCCTTAATCAGAACAACAGCATCATAATTTTTATCATTTCCTATTTCAAAAATGATAGCAGCCTCATTAAATACAATATTAGATTTTTGTTGAATTACCCACTCATTAAAATACCCTTTCACTACAGGATGCACTATAGCATTCATTTTGGATAACAATTCTTTATCGTTAAATATTTTAGAGGCTAAAAATTCACGATTCAATAATTCACTACTTAAGTATGCCTCTTTACCAAATAAATCAATAATTTGATTCTTAACAGTTAAATCATTACTTAAGATAGACTTAGCCTCTTTATCGGAATAAAAAACGGGATAACCCATGGACTGTAAGATATGGCAAACAAATGTTTTTCCAGATCCTATTCCACCGGTTATCCCGATTATTTTTTTCAAAGACAATTTATTAAATTTCTTCTACCTCAATCATTTTGAATGGCAGGTCAATTATAGCTTGATAATCTTCTCCCGCTTCTTCCATATCTTCATCATCCTCTTCAAAATACCAGTTAATATTAACTTCAGTATCTTTTGAGTTTAATTTTTCTAATTGTTTAAATAAATCTAAAATACATTTTGAAGATGAAGTATTAAAATACTCTAATTTAATATCAACAACTGTATTTGACTTAGGCGAATTACCGTAGCTTTCAATCCATTCATTTAATGGCTTATAAAAATCGATAGAATTTTCAGGAATAGATCTCCCTCTTAATTCCATTACTCCATTTTCACTATCAAATTTAACTGTGGGCGTTTTTGCCGACCCTTCTAATGTTAATTTTTCCATAATATTTTTATTCTGCAACCTTTACTGTTAAACTAAAAAAGGTTAATCCATTCTCTACCGTTTTAAAATCAAAGTCTAATTTATTACCCGATTTTCTCGCAATATCAATCATACCCAAACCTGCGGTTCCTTTGTCTGATCTATTACCGTTACTCAATATTTGTCTATAATATGATTTCAATTCAACTTTATCCATACTATTCACAAGTTCTAGTTTTTGCTCTAACGCTTCAACATTCTTAGTTTCCATGTAGTTTCCAGTCATTATTCTATAATCGACATCATTTTTGGAAATCATTAATAAAGCTGAATTATCTTGAGATAACGTTTTTTCATCATGCTCCTTATCTATATGATGATATAAATTCTGAAGACATTCAACTAGCACATTAAACACTTTCTTTTTAACTTTAGGTTTTTCATCATAAGATTCCATTTTGGATTCCATAATAAATAAAATCGTTGTCAAAAGATCTGATGTCACCATACCCTTAAATGAAAGGAGTATACTTCTTTCATCTAATTTTGTAAATATGTCGTAAATACTGTTCAAATTCATTTTATAAAACTTATTACAAATATAAAATTAATTCTTAAAAAACAAGCAAACAAATGGAAATTCGACTAAATAAATCCTAATTTTGTCGAAAAGGTTACTATTTTTGTCCTTAAAAAATGAAAAATTGGTTCGATTCTTGGTTTGACACAAAATATTACCATACTCTATATAAGAGTAGAGATGATTCTGAAGCAGAAAACTTCATCAAAAACCTTACATCAGATTTACAAATCGATTCCAAAGAAGCAATTTTAGATTTAGCATGTGGAAAAGGAAGGCATTCCATATTTTTAAATAAACTGGGGTATACAACTACCGGAGTCGATTTATCAAAAGAAAGTATTGAGCATGCTTCTCAATTTAAGAATGAGACTTTAGACTTCTTTGTACATGACATGAGAGAACAAATTAAAAACAAATCATTTGATTATGTCTTTAATTTATTCACTAGTATTGGTTATTTTGAAGATGAATTAGATAATATAAAAATGCTCCAATCTGTTGACTCATATACGAACAAAAATGGTGTTTTAGTTATTGATTTTATGAATGCTCATAAAGTAGTAGAAAACTTAGTGTTGAATGAAGAAAAAATCATTGATGGTATTAAGTTCATTATTAATAGAAAAGTAGAAAATGGTTTTATCATTAAAACAATATCCTTTACAGACAACGGTCAAGATTTTGAGTTTCAAGAAAAAGTACAAGCCTTACAACTAAATGACTTTAAAAATTACTTAAAAGAAACTAAATTTTCAATTTTCAAAGTTGCAGGTGATTATAATTTAGGTAACTTTGACATTGAAAAGTCAAATAGATTAATAATATTCGCAAAAAAATAGGACGTGAGTTTAGTAGTACAAGTTTTCATATTGTTTAGTTCAGTTTTTCTTGGAGGAATACTTGTTGAGTTATTCAAAAAACAATCTAATCTAAAGCTTTTACTATCTTTTAGTGGTGGTTATTTACTAACCATAATATTTACACACATTCTACCTGAAACCTATGCGCAAATAGGTAACGCGGCTGGATATTATATACTAGGTGGATTCCTATTACAAATCGTTCTTGAATACTTTTCTAAAGGAGTTGAACATGGTCACACTCATACTCACTCCATTGGAAAATCTTTCCCTTTAATTTTATTTATTTCACTTTCAATACATGCGTTTATTGAAGCTATACCTTTAGTGCATGATCATGCTGGTCATGGTCATGGAGGAATAGATTTATTTTGGGGTATATTTCTTCATAAAGTCCCTGTTGCTGTAGCTTTAAGAGTTGTATTTAAAGCAAGTGGATTATCGAATCTAAAATCATGGATTTACCTTGGTATTTTTGGACTTATGGCACCAATTGGTCTTATTTTCGGAAGTTATTTAACCCACACTTTTCAATTTGATACTAATTGGATCATGGCCATAGCAATAGGTATGTTTCTTCACATTTCAACGACAATTATTTTTGAATCTAGTGAAGCGCACAAAATTAACTTCATGAAACTAATATCTATTATCATTGGCTTTGCTTTAGGAGTCCTTGTTAGTTAAATACAAATATATGCTCTCTGAATTATTAAAACGTAAAACGATTATTTTAGGTTCAAAATCGCCACGTAGAAAAGAACTACTGGAAGGATTAGGAATAACTTTTGAGACTAGAACTAAGAATGTTGAAGAAACTTTTTCAAGCGACATTGAACAGCATGCCGTTGCAGGTTTTTTAGCAGAAAAAAAAGCTTCCGCATTTTCAAATGAATTAACCGAAACTGATATCATTATTACATCAGACACCATTGTACTTTGTGATGGAGAAATTTTAGGTAAACCAAAAGATAAACAAGATGCATTTCAAATGCTTACTAAACTTTCTGGAAAATCACACCAAGTCATAACCGGAGTTTGCCTTAAATCAACAAAAAAAACAGATATATTTAGTGATGTAACAACCGTTTGGTTTAAACCCCTTACTTCAGAAGAAATAAATTATTACATAGAAAAATACAAACCTTTTGATAAAGCAGGATCTTATGGTATTCAAGAATGGATTGGATATATTGGAATTGAAAAAATTGAAGGTACCTACTTCAATGTAATGGGATTACCTGTTAATTTATTATATAAAAAATTACACAATTTTCTTTAAAACCACGTTAGGTTAGATAAATATTAAAATACTAAAACGCAATTCATAAATTAAGTTATTTTTGTAACTATGTTATTTACCAAAATTGATAAATATATTATAAAGAAGTTCCTAGGGACCTTCTTTTTTATATTCATTTTACTTATGTCAATAAGTATGGTATTTGATGTTGCAGAAAAACTTCCTGATTTTTTGGAAAGAGACGCACCTTGGTCTGAAATATTGTTCACGTACTATTCCAATTTTATCATCTATTACGGTTTTCAGTTTATATATATGCTGAACTTTATTTCTGTAATTTGGTTTACTTCAAAAATGGCTCAAAATACAGAAATAGTACCTATTTTAAGTTCTGGTGCTAGTTTCAATAGGTTTTTAAGACCTTATTTTTTTTCGGCAACTGTTTTAGTTATTTTAACAATTTTAATGTACAATTTTGTTTTACCTCCTTCTAATAAAGGGAGATTAGAATTTGAAGAAAAATACTATAGAACACATTTTGTACATTCAGCAGGAAAAATGCAAGTAACCCCAGGTGCTATGGTATCTTACGGGAGTTACGACATAGATAATCAAACGATTACTAATCTAGCAATAGAAACATGGGAAGATGAAAAGTTATCATCAATATTTAAAGCCTATAAAGCAAAAGGAGATAGTACTTCCAAAATATGGAATATTACAAAATTTGAAGTCAGAGTTTTCGGAGAAAGAAATGACCTATTTTATGTTGGTACTGATATTGATACAAGTTTTAATTTTAGCTTAACTGATTTAGTTTTTAGAGATAACGTTATTGAAGCTATGAATTTTAAAGAGCTGAATGCATTTATAAAAAAAGAACGCTTACGTAATTCAGATAGAATTCCACTTTATTTAATTGAAAAATACAATAGATTTGCTGCTCCTTTTGCCATATATATATTAACTCTAATTGGCGTTTCAGTATCAAGCAGAAAATCAAGAGGAGGAATTGGAATTAATATTGCCATTGGTCTGGGTATATGCGTTTTATATATATTCTCAATGAAAATGACAACAGTTGCTGCTCTAAATGTTGGATTTTCACCACTTGCTGCTGTCTGGCTTCCCAATTTTATTTTTGCTATAATTGCTTTTTGGTTGTATAAAGTAGCTCCAAAATAAATAGATATGGATTTAAAAAATATAAATAAATTTAATGAAAATACCTTGATGTCTCATTTAGGTATTGAGGTTACTAACTTTTCTGAAAGTTCTGTTTCAGGAAAGATGCCTGTTGATCATAGAACTCATCAACCCATGGGTTTATTACATGGAGGAGCAAGTGCTGCATTTATTGAAAGTCTAGGCTCAATTGGTTCTGCTATGATAGTAGATTTAAAAAAGCAATATATAGTAGGTTTAGAAATAAACACAAATCACATAAGAGGCGTGAAAACTGGCTTTGTTTATTGTAAAGCAACGTGCATTCACAAAGGGCGAACGACACATATTTGGTCTGCTGACATAACAAATGAACAAGGCAAACTGGTTTCAACAGGAAGACTAACAGTCTTAGTTAAAGATATACCAAATTCATAATAAATGAAAAGTTATATAGCGTATAGACTACCAAATTCTAATAACGTTACTATTCAAAAAGGAATAGCTTCAAACTACACAAACTTAGGTAAAGTCATAGATCAAAATTCATTTTTATTTAACGCATTCAATGATAAGATTAATTATCAAATTACAACTTTAGAAGATTGTCAATTAAATGATTTTGAAATCTATAACAATACAGACGCAAATTACTGTATTAATCAAACTGAATACTTAACAGTATGTAACGAGTTAATTGATTATTTAAATACAAAGGATTTAAAAAAAGTAATATTGTCAAGACTCAAAAAAATTGATTCTAAATTTAATGCAATTGAGTTATTTGAAGCTTTGAATACTTACTATAAAAATACATTTAATTACATTATAAGTATTGAGGGAATGGGCTGTTGGATAGGTTCAACACCTGAGATGTTATTGACAAAAAAAGGAACAAATTTTAAAACTGTTTCGATAGCAGGAACTAAGCATTCGAAACAAACTGAATGGGGTAAAAAAGAAATAGAAGAGCAACAGATAGTAACAGACTATATTTCAAAGACATTAGCGACCAAATCAATCAATTTTTCGCAATCTAAATCTCAAACAATAAAAGCGGGACATGTTTTTCACTTAAGAACAGAGTTTGAAGGTAAAATAAAAAACAATTTATCGAATTTAATAAATGCATTACACCCTACACCTGCTACATGTGGACTACCAAAACTAAAGGCCAAAGCACATATTGAATCTATTGAAAAACATAACAGAAAATTCTATACAGGTTTCTTAGGCCCGACTTCAAAAGAAAATACCAATCTATTTGTCAATTTAAGATGTCTTGAAGTTCAGAATTCACAATGCTATCTGTACTTAGGAGGAGGAATAACAGCACAATCTATAGCAATGGATGAATGGAGTGAAACAGAAAATAAAGCGAACACTTTATTACGTGTTATTTCAACATTACAAAATATATAATTGCGACAAAATAAATCTATTTAGGACTAATAAAGAAGATCAACAAATTGATTTATTCTATCTAAAGTGATGTTTGACACACTATATATTAGCTTACCTTTCTACATTTGTAACATGATACAGAAATTAAAAGAAAATTGGCAATTATTTTTAATAATGAGTTTAATGTTAGGACTAGCACCATTCAACCCTCCACATATTTGGGGGAAATTACAATGGCTTATAGGTGGTGGAGCTTTTAGTGGCAAAACACCAATGTCTTTAGTTGACTGGGGCGACCTTTTAATACATGGTACGCCATGGGTTTTATTAATTACTTCTTTAGCATTAAATGGGTTAGATTTAATTAAGCAAAAAAAATAAAATTATGTCACACAAAATATATTTAGGATTATCTTTTCTATTGTTGACAATTTTCGCTTGCCAAAACAATACAGAAAAAATTAACACTAATATTGAATAATATACTAATTGTGTATGAAATGTCATACTTCTAAAAACGATATTGATAATAAAATAAATTGTATCCAAAGGATATGGCTACAGGTTATATACCGCAACAAATAAGGGGAATATGGAGAGTTGTAATGGAAAAATAAATAACACATAATACCTATATGATTAAAAAAAGGAACACTAAACTGTTCCTTTCTTTTGTATCCAATAGTCAATAAGAATTATATTCCATTAAATTTATTACTCTCTAGTCAATTTAAATCAACAACCTTAAGCTATGATTTATTGTAAAAAGAGTATTCAATCAAGCGATAATTGATTTCAATAGTTTAATACTTACACAACACTCACTATACCACTTAATAAGTATTTGTTCATCTTTATTAAATAAGACCCTACAGTCATAACCACAATAACATTCACAAAAAAAGAGGGCTGAATAAATTCAACCCTCTTTACTATTATTATACCGAATAACTCAGTTAAAAATTTAGTGTTTTACAACTCTAACTTTTTGTGTATCTAATTCACTTGTTACTTCAATAACATAAATTCCATTTTCGAATTTAGATAAATCTAATTCATAATTTCCATTTACATTAGAAATAGTTTTTGTGTAAACTACTTTACCTTGTATATTTAACAATGTAATTGTTGCATCACCATCAATAGACAAATTAGCAATAGTTAACACATCAGCAGCAGGATTAGGATAAACTTCTAAAGTAGAAACTTCATTAGCACCAACACCTAAACAATCATCATAAGTTACTGTTACTACAGCGGTATCAGTACATGATCCATTTGTAACTACGTACGAATAGTCATAAGTACCAGCAGTTACATTAACAGGATGTACTATCCCATTTACTAAGCCACCAGCATTATCGTCATCAGACCAGTTACCTCCGAACTCAACGTTACCACTTAACTCTTGAATTAAAACAACTGTATGATTAACACAAGAAGTTACAGCTCCATCATTACCAGCACTTGGCTGATTTTCATAATTATATGTAACTGAAATTGTATCAGTACTACAGAAATTTGAAACAACATAATCAAATGTATAATCATCACCTTGAACTAAGTTTACAAAGTTACCTGTAGCAGAAGTTACGGTAGGAGAAACAGCATTTGGAAAGAACCAAGTACCACCAACATCATTACCAGTAATTAAATCAAATAACGCAACATCTCCATTTGAACAGTTAGGTGTAGTTGTAGCAGTCCCTGCAGATACAGGCCCACACGCAGGATTATCAATTACATAAAAATCATCAACTAATAAATCATTGTAGTAATCACTACCTATAGAACCATCATCTTGAACTAATCTAAATTTAGTTACAGTAGGAATATTAGCTGGAATAGCATATGCTACATTAACCCAAGAAGGATTATTTCCAGAATATGTTCCTAATTCAACCCATGAATTTCCATTCCAAACATCAGTTCTAATAGTATTAACTGCAGCGTCATCAGTATTATTACTTAAGATCCAATATCCTACTCTTGATTCAGCATTTGCAGAAAAATCAACTAATGGAGTAACTAACTCATTGTTTCCAATTCCATTTGTTCCGCCAGAAGCATCAATCCAAGCATAGTTTCCTGTACCAGATGTATGATCAACAGCACCATTAACACCATAGAAAGGTCCATTTCCACCTGACACTTGAAAACTCCATTGCTCTCCTATAGAAGGATTTTCCCAACAGTTAGGAGGTGTAGTACCTGTTCCATTGTAATCAAAACTCTCATTAAAAGGAGCCATCATAACACCACATAATGTACTAAACGTATAAGGTCCTGACCATACTGATAAATCTCCAGGTCCACAAGCCGCTTGAACATAATATTCAAAAGTCGTTCCTGTAGATAAGTTAGTCGCATAATAAGGGTTATCAGTAGTATTACCTACCATTCCAAATTCTTCTCCAGCTCCAACTTCAAAACCAGGTAATCCCCATTCAATATTCCATTCTGTTTCAGAATCACCAGCTTGAAAAAGTAAGTTAGCAGATGTGTTAGAAATGTTAATGGCATCTAAGAAAGTTGGTTGCGCACATGAAATAACTGTTGTAAAGCTAAACGGTCCAACCCATTGTGCCGAATCTCCAATACCACAAATTGCTTGTACATAAAAATCATAATCAGTACCAGCAGTTAAGTTTCCTATTGCAATATCAGTAGTCGTTTCAACAGACATAGTTCCTGTTCCTTGAGTATATCCATCCACTCCGTACTCAACATTCCAAGACGCTTCAGTTCCTCCTGCAGTCCACATAACATAAGCAGAATCTATTGTTACACCCGTTATTGTTATAGCAGAAACTTCAGCACAAGAAATTTCAGTTGTAAATGTGAATGGTCCAACCCATATAGAAGCATCTGCTGCTCCACAATTTGCTTGAATATAATATTCATAATCAGTATCAGACATTAATCCAGTTAAAGTATCAGGATTAGTTGAAGTTACTACTTCAGTTCCTGAACCTGCTACAAAACCTGGCAATCCGTAAGAAATAGTCCATTCAGTTTCAATACCACCTATAGTCCAGTTGATTTCAACAGAATCTGGTGATAATACATTTGAACTTATAACACTTGGTTCTGGACAAGTCGCAACCGTACAAAACTGTAGCGGTCCAACCCATAAAGATGTTGCGCCTACAGAAACACAATTTGCTTGAACATAATAATGGTAACATGTTAATTGATTTAAAAGAGTAATATCATCAACAGTTGCAGTAGTAGCATCAGTTGTTCCTGATCCTAATGGAAATCCAACTGGTCCGTATTCAACATTCCAATTTGTTTCAATTCCACCTGCAGTCCAAGTAATATTAGCATCTAAAGCACCTGCTGTTGAAGCAACTGATGATGGCTCAGGACATAAAGGAGCTGAACAAAATGATATTGGTCCAACCCATGAACCTGCACCAGCAGCACAATTTGTTTGAACATAAACATCATAACAAACTTCTGGAAGTAAAGTTCCAATAGTTGCATTAGGAACAGTTACATTCATTGTTCCGATTTCAAGACCAACACCTGGCGTATAACCTGGTGCACCCCATTGAACATCATAACTAGTACCTCCAGCAGCTGGAGCCCATGACAAATCAGCATTAAAAGCCGTTACGTTAGAAATTGATAATGCAGAAATTTGATTACATAAATCAGTTCCCAACAACTCAATATTTGCTATGTAATTTCTCATAGTACCACTTGGTGGAGATGCTGGATCAGGATTAGTTCCATCACTAAAATAACCTAACGCTTTAGTTGAAGACTTTGAAGTACAATAAAAATCATTAGCACCAGAACCATAGTTAGGTTGATTTTCATCAACAGCAATGATTAAGTTACCACCTGAATAAGCAAAAGGTGTAGCAACACCTGCCGCATTTTCAAAAGTAAACTCAACTACACCACCAGCAGTGGTAGTTGGTACTAAAGAAAACCAAACTTGTGTTAAATTTGCAATTGGTTCCCAATCTGAAGTACTTGTAAATTCAGTCTTAGTTGTTGTACCAATCCAAACTGACCAATCAGTAGAATTTGTTAAATTTCCTGTTTGAAAATATCTAAGACCAGTGATTTGTCCTGAAGACACAGACCCAATATCTGCAGCATCATAAATAATTTGACTATACGAATACCCATAAAAAGGCTCTATAGGAAGAGCTTGATTGATAGTTGACCCCGTACCAATAATAATCTGTGCAGTACTTTGCCAACTAAAAAGTAGCATCAGTACTGATAAAATAGTAATTTTTCTCATTGTTTTTTTCGTTTTTTTATTAATAATTCTCCGCGAAGATATAACTATTTGTAGAGTTATACAACAAATCAATCTAAACTTTTTTTGAATTTTAAACAAAAAAGAGAGTTAGACCTAAATCTAACTCTCTTTCAAGAATAAATACAATATGTATTAATACAAATTTTTAGTGTTTTACAACTCTAACATTTTGAGTATTTGTTTCACTAATCACTTCAATAATGTAGATTCCATTTTCGAATTTAGATAAATCTAATTCGTAATTTCCATTTACATTTGAAACAGTATTAGTGTAAACCACTTTACCTTGTGTATTTAATAATGTAATAGTTACATTACCTTCAACATTTAAGTTAGCAATTGTTAATACATCTGCAGCTGGGTTAGGATAAACTTCTAAAGTAGAAACTTCATTAGCTTCAACACCTAAACAACCATCAATAGTAACAGCTACTATTGCAGTATCAGAACAAGTTCCTTCTTCAACAACGTAAGAAAAGTTATATGTATCAGGCGTAATGTTTGCTGGATGAACTACACCATTTACTAAACCACCTGCATTATCGTCATCAGACCATGTTCCACCAAATGTAACACTTCCACTTAACTCTTGAATTAATAACACTTCTGAATTCACACAAGATGTTACAGCACCATCAATACCAGCACTTGGTTGAGGTGACCACATATAACTAGTTGAAACAGTATCAGAAGCACATCCGATATTTACAACATAATCAAATGTATAAGCAACACCTGCATCAATACCAGTTAAAATTAAAGATCCGCCAGTTGCAGGAAACGCTTGAGCAGCTGCATCAGTTGCACTTGGATAATACCAAGTTCCATTATCGTGAGAATATCCTTCAATAGCATCAAACATATCAGTAGCATCATTAGTACAGATATTACCTGTTAATGCATTTCCTGCTTCAACAGCAGTTACAGCTTCAACAGAAATTCCGAAATCTCCTTGAAAAGCAAGCGTAGTATTCCAAGCCCATTGACCTGCAACAGAATAACCTTCAAGCATTACATAGTAAGTAGTACCTGGAGTTAATGCACAAGCAGAAACTTCTGAACCAAATCCTGATGGACTATTTCCATTTGCACCTAATAAAGTAAATGTTCCAAAGTTACCACAATCATTTGCTGAATAAATAGCAATTTCAGTTTGACTATTATTTGAAGAAGTCACATCATTTACAGTTGATACTGTAACATTTCCTGAAGCAGGAGCAACGAATGAGAACCAAACCGGAGCAGTTACAACACCATCACCATCCCAACCTGAAGCTGGAGTAATTGCATCATCACCATTCAATGTAGCACCGATATTATTATAAGTACCAACTGAACCATCAGTAGCTAAATCAATTGCATTACAAACTAAATCATTAGATAATAAAGTATTGAAAGAAAAAGGTCCAGCCCAAGTAGATAAATCTCCAGCACCACAAGATGACTGAACATAATATTCATACGTAGAAGAAGGATTTAATCCTGTTACATAGTAAGGGTTATCAGTAGTATTACCTACCATTCCAAGTTCTTCACCAGCTCCAGCTTCAAAACCAGCTACACCCCATTCAATATTCCATTCTGTTTCAGAACCACCTGCTTGAAAAAGTAGATTAGCTGATGTGTTAGAAATGTTAATGGCATCTAAGAAAGTTGGTTCAGGACAAGAAATAACTGTTGTAAAGCTAAACGGTCCAACCCATTGTGCTGAATCTCCAATACCACAAATTGCTTGTACATAAAAGTCATAATCAGTACCAGAAGTTAAATTTCCTATTGCAATATCAGTAGTCGTTTCAACAGACATAGTTCCTGTTCCTGGAGTATATCCATCCACTCCGTACTCAACATTCCAAGATGCTTCAGTTCCTCCTGCAGTCCACATAACGTAAGCAGAATCTATTGTTACACCTGTTATTGTTATAGCAGAAACTTCAGCACAAGAAATTTCAGTTGTAAATGTGAATGGTCCAACCCATATAGAAGCATCTGCTGCTCCACAATTTGCTTGAATATAATATTCATAATCAGTATCAGACA
>Ga0256845_1000195_pt1 | contig 56366 bp, 44 predicted proteins | sample RiftiametaG_FD_189101 | JGI IMG/M metagenome (GOLD analysis project Ga0256845, IMG submission 189101) | Tube worm associated microbial communities from hydrothermal vent at the East Pacific Rise, Pacific Ocean - Riftia | ecosystem: Host-associated > Annelida > Integument > Unclassified ...
GGTAAAAGTAAGCCAAGGAAACCCACTTGAACTTCCTGCCCCTGCATGAATTTAATTCAGTTATGAATTTGAAAATTTAAAAGTCAGAATGCTTTGTTGGTAGGGTGAACTGATTTTTTTAGGGTAAAAGTTCAACCACAGAATAAAGCAGTAAAAAGAGCATATTAAAATTAACTTGGCCTGCCAACAACATGATCAATATAATTTTCAATAAAATCATTAAATAGGCAAGTATTAGGGTTGATACATCAATTCCGCCAAATCCCGGGATCAATTTTCTCATTGGTTTGATTAGCGGATCGGTCGCTTTGATCACAAACTGGGACAAGGGATTATAAAAATCAGCTCTAAAATATTGCAGAAAAAATCTCAATAAAATAACGGTGATGTAAAGACCGACAAGAATGTCAATCAGTTGCGCAAAAGGATTCATTTATGCTTGTTCTCCAAGTTCTTTTCCACGATTAATGGCTGCAGAAATTGCCTTTTTGATTATATTAGAAAATTCATTTTGTTCAAAGCTGGCGATTGCTGCTGCAGTGGTACCGCCCGGCGAAGTGACAATTTTTCGTAATTCATTTAATGAATCGTCTGATTGTATTTGCGCCAGTTTGGACGCGCCCATGACAGCCTGAGTGGCAAGGTTTCGGGCAACTATCGGATCGAGCCCATTGTTAATGGCTTGTTCAACCATTGCTTGAATCAATAAAAAAACATAGGCAGGAGCGCTACCGGCAATTGCGGTTACTACGTCTATTAGTGATTCCTGCTCAACCCACTCGGTTTTGCCGATAGTGGAAAAAATGGCAACGGCTGAATCTTTTTGGTTTTGCGAGGTTTGGTTGTTGGCAAAAAGCCCGGTGGCACTTTCCGAGATACTCGCTGGTGTATTTGGCATGGCGCGAACAATAGCAACTGGCTGGTTTAGAAGCTCTGCTATTTTGTCGCTAGTAACACCTGCGGCCACTGAAATAAATAATTTGTTGGATAGATCGATATCGTTTAGTTGTTTACAGACTAGTGGCAAGATTTGAGGTTTTACCGATATTACAATCACCTCAGAAAACTCAACCGCTTTACGATTGTCGATGGTAGTGAGAATACCGGACAACTCTTTAATCTTGTTGAGTTTTTCATGTCCGCGATTACTGGCTTTGATATTCGTTGGCGCAAGCCCTTTGTCGACTAATCCCAAGATGATGGCCGAAGCCATATTACCGCAACCGATAAAACTGATTTTATTGTTGAAAGTCATTGATTTAACTCTATTAGCAAGCTCATTTTTTTCTCTTTCCAAAAAGCGCTGTCCCTACTCTTACCATGGTTGATCCCGCAGCAATGGCGGCTTCAAGATCACGACTCATACCAATCGATAAGGTATCCATCTGTGGAAATTGCTTTTGGTGCTGCATAAAGTAGGATGCAATCTGTTGGTATTGGAACTTTTGAGTTTCAAGACAGCTGGTTTTTGGTGGAATGGCCATTAATCCTCTTAGCTTTATATTGGGGAGCTGGTTGGCTAATTCAAGCAATTCAATAATTTCAGCCTGTTTCGCCCCTTTTTTTTGTGGTTCATTAAAATAATTGATTTGAATGCAGGTATTGAGTGGTGGCATTTTATCTGGGCGTTGTCCGTCTAAACGGATCAGTAATTTTTTTCGGTCGACACTCTGTACCCAGTCAAAGTGAGCCGATATCAGACGAGTTTTATTACTTTGAATGGGGCCAATAAAATGCCAGTTAATGGGCCATTTTGCTAAAGAATGTATTTTGTCGACCGCTTCTTGTAGATAGCTTTCTCCAAATTCTGTGATGCCTGCCTCATATGCCGCTTGAATTGCACTTGCAGGATGTGTTTTACTCACAGCTAATAGTTTTAACTCATTGATGTTAATATGGTATTTTGCACATAGATCGTGAAGATCTTGGCGAACATTTTTGATACGATCTGTTATAGTCATTCTGTTATAGTCTGTTGTTAGGCCATTTTCGCCAAAAAAGAAAAATAGTCTTTAATCAAGAGGCACATTTGTGTGCATCTTGAGTGAATTCGACTAGTATTTTAACACTGGGTTGAATTTAACCACAAAAAAGAACAAAGTTTGTCACTAATAAAACCTTAATCTAGGTGAGCGCTGTATGGATATTACTGAATTATTGGCTTTTAGCGTTAAGAACAAAGCCTCGGATTTACATTTATCGGCTGGTTTACCGCCAATGATACGGGTGGACGGCGATGTCAGACGCATTAACGTTCCGCCAATGGATCACAAAATGGTGCATAGCTTGGTCTATGACATCATGAATGATAAGCAGCGTAAGGATTTTGAAGAATTTCTGGAAACGGATTTCTCTTTTGCTCTGCCAGGCATTGCTCGATTTCGTGTTAATGCGTTTAACCAAAATCGTGGTGCTTCGGCCGTATTTCGTACCATCCCATCGCAAGTTTTAACCTTGGAAGAATTGGCAGCACCTTCGATATTTAAAGAAATGTGTATGCATCCTCGTGGTCTGGTACTGGTGACCGGTCCGACAGGCTCTGGTAAAAGTACCACTCTGGCCGGCATGGTTGATTATATTAATGATAATCATTATGGTCATATATTAACCATTGAAGATCCCATTGAATTTGTTCACGAGAGTAAAAAATGTTTAATTAATCAGCGTGAAGTTCATCGCGATACATTAGGTTTTAGTGAAGCCTTGCGTTCAGCGCTTCGTGAAGATCCCGATATCATCCTAATTGGTGAACTTCGTGATTTAGAGACGATTCGATTGGCCTTAACGGCTGCTGAAACGGGTCATCTGGTGTTTGGCACATTGCATACTTCATCGGCTGCCAAAACGATCGATAGAATTATTGATGTATTTCCCGCTGCAGAAAAAGACATGACGCGTTCAATGTTATCGGAATCACTGCAAGCGGTTATCTCGCAAACTTTATTGAAAAAAAATGGTGGCGGCCGAGTGGCTGCTCACGAAATTATGATTGGTACACCGGCCATTCGAAATTTAATCCGTGAAGATAAAGTGGCGCAAATGTATAGTGCTATTCAGACTGGCCTAGGCGTCGGGATGCAAACCTTGGATCAATGTTTGAAAGATCTTTTAGGTAAAGGGTTAATTGCCCGAGAAGATGCCCGACATGCGGCTAAAAATAAGGATGAATTCTAATGGACTTTGAGGGGCTGTTAAAATTAATGGTGACCAAAAAGGCATCGGATCTTTTTATTACAGCGGGTGTGCCACCCAGCATAAAAATTCACGGTAAAGTCATGCCAGTCACGCAAAGGGCGCTTACTCCCGAAAAAGCTCGTGAGGTTGTTCTGAGCGTGATGAATGAAGAACAACGGCGAGAATTTGCCCGGGTGAGAGAATGTAATTTTGCGATTAGCGCAGCGGGCATCGGTCGTTATCGAGTCAGTGCCTTTCAGCAGCGAAATCACATTGGTATGGTGTTACGACGGATCGAAACCACTATTCCGACCATTGAAGAATTACGCCTCCCCAATATCCTGAAAAAATTGTCGCTGACTAAGCGTGGTTTGGTGATTTTTGTTGGCGCGACTGGCACAGGTAAGTCAACTTCTTTAGCCTCAATGATCGGCTATCGTAATCGCTCTACTACCGGGCATATTATTTCTATCGAAGATCCGATTGAATTTGTTCACAATCACGACAAATGCATTATCACTCAACGAGAAGTAGGCATTGATACCGACTCATTTGGTACTGCGCTTAAAAATACTTTAAGACAGGCGCCGGATGTCATTCTAATTGGTGAGGTCAGAACCAGCGAAACTATGGACTATGCGGTGGCTTTCGCAGAAACGGGGCATTTATGTATGTGTACTTTGCATGCCAACAATGCAAACCAAGCGCTAGATCGTATTTTACATTTCTTCCCTAAAGAAAAACATAATCAGGTGCTAATGGATTTATCACTAAACTTGCGTGCGATTATTGCTCAGCAATTGATCCCGACACCCGATGGCAAAGGTCGTCGCCCGGCGATCGAAATCATAATCAATACACCGCTGGTTTCGGACCATATTCGTAAAGGAGAATTGCATTTACTTAAAAATCTGATGAGTAAATCTAACGAACAAGGAATGCAAACCTTTGATCAATCACTGTTTAAATTATTTAAAACGGGTGAAGTGACCTATGAAGATGCCTTGCATCATGCTGACTCTCCAAATGATTTAAGATTAATGATCAAGTTGGATGCTTCAGAAAATGGTGAACCAGTATTTGATAATGGAATGGGAGCAATGTCACTTGAAGATCAAGATCCTCGGTAAATGCCCCTTACCTTAATTGTAACTCTGTTTGTTCTGCTTTCAATTGCCATTATCGGTAACAAAATCAGCCGATTGCCAGCCAATGTCTGGTTGCTTTTTTTGGCTCAGCCGTTGGGTTTATCAACAGCATCTATGGTCGTTTTTGCTGGCGGCTTGCTTGGCGGAAAAATAGCTCCATCTCCTGAATATGCCACTATTCCACTGACGGTTATGATCTTAATGACCGCCGCAGGCGTTGTACCTGCGGCATTGTTAATGAAGAAATTGGGTCGACGTGTCGGAACGGTTATTGGTTTGTTTAGTGCCGTTATTGGATCTTTAATTGCAGCCTTTGCAGCGGCTTCAGCTAGTTTCATGTTGTTAATTATGGGCTCCGCTTTTCTTGGTTTTAGTATGGCTTTTGTGGCACAAATGCGGTTTGCAGTGATAGAAAGTCTGGCTGATCCAAAGGATATTCCCAAAGCCATTTCGGTTTTAATGATCGGTAGTATGTTTGCGGCCGTTTTGGGACCGGAAATGGCGGTGATAGGCAAAGACTGGATTCATTCGCCTTTTGGATTTGCAGGTTCTTTTGTTGGTTTGTCTATTATGGTGTCAATGGCGATTATTATCGTGACTCGTCTATCTCCCATTGGTGTTGCAGAGCAAAACATTGATACGTCATCAAGAACATTAACCAAAATTATCCGACAACCTATTTTTATCATTGCTGTTTGCTCTGGGGCTATCGCTTATGGAGTGATGAGCTACGTAATGACGGCTTCTCCTCTCAGTATGCATCAAATAAATGGTCATGATCTTGAGGCCACGAAATGGGTTATTCAAAGTCATATTATTGCAATGTATTTACCATCGCTTTTTTCGGCGGTATTGATTCGATTTTTGGGGCTAAGTAGACTGATGGCTATTGGAACTTCGGTTTATTTTTTGGTGATGTTAGTGGCATTGTCTGGCCAACAAGTGATGCATTATTGGTGGGCCATGGTGTTATTGGGGATTGGCTGGAATTTTCTTTACACTACTGGGACGGTTTTATTACCGGAGTCATATAGCTCAAATGAGCGATTTAAAGTACAAGCGACTAACGATTTCTTAATTTTCTTTATTCAAGCAATAGCATCATTATCTGCCGGATGGATATTATTTAACTTTGGTTGGGACACGTTAATCCAATTGGTACTACCGGTATTGATACTCATGCTATTCGTTTCTGCTTGGTTTTTACGAATTCGGATCAATCGCGGCCAATAAATGCGATGGCTTAGTAGGCGTATGATAATCCTAGAAAAATCAGTTGAAGCGCGAGAAATAGCGCCAGCTCGCAACGCACGCGCCTGACTATGCGAAAAATGGACTCATCACCGGTAAGGTGAGCATGCCATTTTTTACTAGGTCATGCACGCCTCGGGATAGCATTCTTTCCACGGCTTCAACTGATTAATTTAGGATAATTGGTCGTTGGGGAATGTTCTGGCGGAGTGAGCTACCAAAATTATTTGGCACTTTTGCGCCTAGGGTTAACTTAAAAATGCTATCTGAATTGATTTTGTTGACGATTGACTTAAGGTTTGGTTGGTTGGTTGGCAAACCAGCTTTCTAAAATCAATGCTGCGGCAATACTGTCGATTGGTGTATTTTTGAGTTTTCGATAACCACCATATTCAAAAATCTCTTCTCTAGCTGCTGCACTGGATAAACGTTCATCAAACATTTCGAAGGGGAGTCCGAAGCGACCATGTAGCCGGTTGGCAAACTTTCTTGCTCTTAGGGTGATTGGTTGATCGCTTGCATCCATATTGAATGGTTCGCCGACTAGTAACAATTTGGGTTGCCATTCTTTGATTAGTTTTTCGATGGTTTGCCAATCAGGAGTACCTTCTTTGGCTTTCAATGTTGCTAAAGGGGTGGCGGTGGCGGTGATCGGCTGGCCAACCGCTACTCCTATGCGTGCCAAACCAAAATCAAAGGCTAGAACTTGACTCATCACCATTTAATTTATGCGTTTCCGCAAAAATAACTCAGTTGGTTAATATCAAAACCCAAGCTGTTTGCAGCTTTATTCCAGCGGGTTTCAATATCCGTTTCAAATAATATTTCAGCTTCCAACGGAATATTGAGCCAGCTGTTTGCCAATAGCTCCTGCTCAAGTTGGCCGGGGCCCCAACCAGCGTAACCTAATGCGACAAACGCATCGTTGGAGATTTCCTGACGACCCATGGCGTGTAATATGTCTGAGGAAGTAGTTATAGTAATATCTTGTGCCAAATGAATACTGGATTTCCACAATTTTTCAGCCCTATGTATAACAAAACCGCGATCGGTTTGTACTGGTCCTCCCGCTAATACGGGGTTTATGTTGCGACTTTGGTTACAGGGAATATCCATATGTTCCAGTAGTTCAACTGTTGAAAGATCGAGCGGATGATTAATCACGATCCCCATGGCACCTTCTTTATTGTGTTCGCAGATAACCGTGACGCTTTGACAAAAATCGGCATCTTTTAATGCTGGCATCGCGATCAGAAGTTGGTTTTTTAAGCTGGAAATTTTTTTCATAACCATATTGTTGTGTCTTACTACCCAAATTACAAGTTTCTAGTTTGGAATTATGGGGATATTTTGCCGAAAAATCACATTATTCAAATTAACTAGTATGTACTTTATTATCGGCTTGAAATCGCCAAATACGAATTATTTCGAGAATATCGGTATCCTTTGACATCTCTTCGGTTAAAGGCTTAAACGGTGCTGCCAGACGCACGATACGGATCGCAGCGTCATCCAGTAATTTTTTACCTGAGCTTTTCATAATGGATACCTGATTGATAGTGCCATTTTGATTGATCGCTACTTTTAAGGTGAGATTGCCATAAATCTTTTCTTGTTTGGCTTTTTCAGGATAGTTTTGATTGCCGACTTGTTCGATTTTTCGTCTCCAGGTATCTAAATAGAGCGCATCCGTTGATCGGTGGATCGCGGCAGAAACCTGTCTTTTTTTACCTTTTTGAGCCTGATTAATTTGTTGGTTATCAAGATTAGCGATTAAACCGGACAGTTGATAGCTTTTTTGTAAAAGTGATTCAGTATCAGGGATGTTGGATTGTTGCTCTTTGCTTATTTCTGAACGATTTAAGTGGCTGATTTTACGGTTATCACTAGTAATATATTCGGGAAAAATCTGATGGTCTAATGGTTTTTGCGGTGCCAGTTTAGTTTCGCTTGATATACGATCTGGATCATTGAATTGGGCTTTTTCTATTGCGCTAGGCGCTAGTAATTGCTCACTTTCGCCACCTGCTTCCTGATCCGCCTGACCAATGAAATTTGCTTTTTTCGGTTTGTTTTTTGTTTCAAACTGAGCCAGCACGACATTAAAGGTTTTATTGACGCTTCCGTTTGATAAATCGGGTATTTTAAAGCCGACGCCAAACAACAGTAGTGCATGAAATGCCACCGCTAAAAATAGGCAAAAGAGTATTTTGTCTGTTTGGCTTATTTTGGGTTGTCCATTGATAGAGATGGTTCCATCGTGATTTTGCATGCTATTAATTCTCAGCTAATCGTTTTTCTATCGCGTCAAAAAGAGTACCGGCGATGTTAGTGCCATAGGCAGCATCAATTTCTTTAATACAGGTTGGACTGGTCACATTGATTTCGGTGACATAGCCACCTATAACGTCAATCCCGACAAAAATAAGTCCTTTTTGCTTCAAAGTAGGACCTATTTGCTCGGCAATCCAATAATCCCGAGGTGAGAGAGGTTGTGCTTCACCCCGGCCACCTGCCGCGAGGTTTCCTCGTGTTTCTCCTTTTGCCGGGATCCTCGCTAGGCAATAAGGGATCGGTTCGCCATCGATCATCAAAATACGTTTATCTCCCTGTTTTATTTCGGGAATAAACTTTTGCGCCATGGCCATTTGTGTTTGCATCTGAGTTAAAGTTTCAATGATGACTCCAATATTGGGATCATTCTCTTTCACTCTAAAGATGGAGCTGCCACCCATGCCATCTAATGGTTTCAAAATAATGTCTTTATGTTCCGCCAAAAAAGCACGAAACTCTGTATCTTTACGACTAACCAGCATATCAGTGCAGCATTGGGGGAACAGAGCGGTAAATAATTTTTCATTATGATCTCGTAAACTTTGAGGATTGTTTATTACCAGTAGGCCTGCCTTATGGGCTAATTCAAGTAAATAAGTACTGTAAACAAACTCCATGTCAAAAGGTGGGTCTTTTCGCATCAAGAGTGCATCCATATTTGCTAAAGGCGTTAGACAAGGGGGCTGTAATTCAAACCAATTATTCGCATCTTGTTTAACGCTTAGCTTGGAGATGTGGGCGAAAACCTGACCATCCTTTAACACTAAATCTGATTGTTCCAGATAATATAACTCATAGTGACGTGATTGCGCCTCGATCAACATCGCAAAACTTGAGTCTTTTTTAATATTTATTTGGCTAATGGGGTCCATTAAAATGGCAATTTTGTGTGTCATCTGAGATATCTACTATAGTTAATACAGCTGGAATTTTAACTGATAGACGTATTATAGAATACCGAATTAAATTTTCAAGTATAAAATGAATATAATCAATAAGTTACAGTTGTTTTTTAAGGTTTTACACTTAACCCGTGACTTAAAAGATTGATTTTTATCGATTTATTTCATAATATCTCCATTAGTAAATACAGTGAATGGTTGGCAAAAACATCATCTCTATGTGGCATAGACATGATTTTTGTGATAAAAACACCTTGGTAAGAGGTATGTTTTGTTGTGTCTCAAAAAATAACCAAGTAAGGCGAACAGGAAAATATGTTCGGCGAGGATAAGATGAATGGATAATAGCTTTGAGGGCCTTAAGGCAATGGTGATTGACGATAGTAAAACTATCCGACGTACTGCCGAAACCTTATTAAAAAAGGTGGGTTGTGAAGTAGTAACAGCAACGGATGGATTTGATGCGCTTGCTAAAATTGCTGATAGCAAACCTGATATTATTTTTGTTGATATTATGATGCCCCGTCTGGATGGATATCAAACTTGTGCGTTAATAAAAAATAATAAGGAATTTCAGTCAACCCCCGTTATTATGTTGTCGAGCAAGGATGGATTGTTTGATCGTGCAAAAGGACGAATTGTTGGTTCTGACCAATATTTAACCAAACCTTTTAGCCGAGATGAATTGTTAGGTGCCATTTCAACCCATGTGGCAAATGTTTAATGTCATCAGTAGAAGTTTGTTATAAACACTTTTGTTGATAGAAAGATAAGTTTCGTTTAGCTGCTAAAGCAAGTGAACGACTAATTAGGAATCCTTTAAATGACTAAGATTTTGATTGTTGATGACTCACCAACCGAAACTCATGTTTTGAAAACCATACTAGAGTCAAATAAATACCAAGTAGTCACTGCAGAAAGTGGTGAAAATGGCGTTGCTGTCGCAAAAGCTGAATTGCCTGATTTAGTGCTGATGGATGTTGTAATGCCTGGACTAAATGGATTTCAGGCGACCCGACAGTTGAAAAAAGAACCAACTACCGCCCATATACCGGTTGTCATCGTGACCACTAAAGATCAGGAGACAGACAAAATATGGGGAATGCGACAAGGTGCAAAGGATTATTTAACCAAGCCGGTGGAAGAAGGTAATTTAATCAGTACCATTCAAGCTATCTTAGGAAGTTAGAGTCCCATTATGCCGGAGTTTACGGATTTACAAGCATTCGAATTTTTACAACTTGTTGAAGAACGAAGTTTTGAGAATGCTGGTTTGTCGAGCCGAGAACAAGATCTCAGCCGATTTTGGACTGGTGTTGGTTTTCGAATTGCAGGAAATGACTATTTGGTAAACTTAAAGGAGGTTGCTGAAATACTTTCTATTCCTCAGCACACAAGAGTACCAGGTGCAAAATCTTGGGTAAAAGGGCTAGCTAACGTACGGGGTACCTTAATACCGATCATGGATTTACATGGGTTTCTTGGTCGAAAAGCCCCTGCTAGTTTACGTAGACAGCGACTATTGGTGGTGAATTATTCTGGCGTACATTGCGGCGTGATCGTCGATGAAGTACTTGGACTCAATCATTATGAAGACGAAAACTGGGTTAAAGAAGTAGAAATTGCTGATGATGCCATGGGACCATTCCTTAACGGAGGATTCTATAATGATGATAAATTGTGGAATGTTTTTAGCCTGTTCACATTGGCTGAAACCCCAGCCTTTCGTCAAGTAGCACTATAACGGTAATTCGTTGTTTTATACTCAGTACCTTATTATTAAACTATGCTTTCAGGAATTAAATTATGAGTGCAGCAGAAAATAAAAAAAGAGATTCAGGAACTAAATCTAATACCGTCGGTTATATCTGGTTATTGTTCTTGTTTATTCTTGGCGGTGGTCTCAACCTTACCTATGGGCTTATTCAGGGCCAACAAAACCAGGTACGATTAACCAAAGCGGGTAACTTACGAGTACTTTCTCAGCAGGTGGCAAAAAATGCGACCGAGGCCTCAAAGGGTAATCCGGCAGCATTTGATTTGTTGACAGATTCCATCAAAGAATTCGAAGCACAATATAATCATCTGAATAAAGGCGACGATTCAAAAGGGTTAACCATTTCACCAAAATTAATTCTTAACAATGAGGTAAAACAGGTTGGTAATTTGTGGCGGCAAATGAAACAAAATGCAGAGGAAATATCTGCAGGCCGGGAAACCGTCGTACAGCTTTATCAAATTTCCAGTGAGTTATCTTCTTCCATACCGCAAATGGAATTTTTATATACTAACGTACAGGACATTCTACTTGATACGCGAGCGCCAGCAGAGCAGGTTATGTATGCCACCAGACAATCAACCTATTTGGAACGAATTATTCGAAGTTTCCAAAAAGTACTGGTAGGTGGAGAAGGTGCTGAGCTTGCTGCGGAAAATTTTGGTCAGGATGTTGATATCTTTGGTGAAATACTCACGGGTATGCTCGAAGGTGATGAAATGCTTGGAGTGCGTAATATATCTGATTCTGATGCGCGGGCCTCATTGTCAGAAATTAAAACCTTATATCAAGAAGTTAAAAAGAACGTGACCTTTGTTATTGGCTCACGAGAAGAATTATTCAAAGTACATCAAGCGTCTAGTGAAGTATTTAGTCAAGCAAACAGTATGTTAACTATGACGGAATTATTACAAAATGCTTATTCATTACAGACTATTATTAAAGGGCTTGGTCATTGGTTGTATTCGGCTGTTGCGGGTGGCTTTGTTCTTATTTTTATTATATTGCTTTACTTTCGGCAACGTGGTGATGACCAAATCAGAACTCAAAAAGCACGTGTTTCGGCCGATCAGGAAAAACTGCAAAACGAAAGAAATCAGCAAGCGATCATACGACTACTTGATGAAATGGAAGGTTTGGCGGATGGTGATCTTACAGCCAATGCAACTGTTACCGAAGATTTTACAGGAGCGATCGCCGATGCGATGAACTTCACCATTGACCAATTAAGGAACCTAGTCTCAACCATCAAAGATTCGGTAGGAAAACTATCCGATGCAACTACCGAAACACAAGGTATATCAATAGAACTTGCTCAAGCATCTCGTAATCAGGCTCAAGAAATAACCGGAGCTTCTGCGGCGATCAACGAAATGGCAGTATCGATTGAACAGGTATCTGCAAACGCATCAGAATCTACTACGGTTGCGGAAAAATCGGTTGAAATCGCTAAAAAAGGTGGAGAAGTTGTACGAAATACTATTCAAGGTATGGATACTATCCGTGAGCAAATTCAAGAAACATCAAAACGGATCAAACGTCTGGGTGAATCATCTCAGGAAATTGGGGATATCGTATCGCTTATCAATGATATCTCTGACCAAACTAACATTTTGGCACTTAACGCGGCAATTCAGGCATCCATGGCTGGGGAAGCAGGACGTGGGTTTGCGGTTGTTGCGGATGAAGTACAGCGGCTGGCGGAACGCTCTGGTAACGCGACCAACCAAATTGAAGCACTGGTAAAAACCATCCAAACCGATACTAACGAAGCCGTTATATCGATGGAATCCAGTACCGCAGAGGTGGTACACGGAGCTAGGTTGGCACAAGATGCGGGTGTGGCACTGGAAGAAATTGAACGAGTATCAACCAGTTTGGCTGATTTGATTCAAAACATCTCGAACGCGGCGCGGCAACAAGCAGCATCAGCGGGCCACGTGTCAAATACGATGAATGTTATCCAAGAAATTACTAACCAGACATCAGAAGGTACTGCCAACACCGCCAACTCGATTGGTAAATTGGCTGAGCTAGCCGATGAATTGAATGACTCGATCGCTGGTTTCAAATTGCCAGATGAAGCGTAAACTCTTACTAAAATCAGACATCACAGAAATGGCCAATCATGTTTGAAATAACTGAAGTTGTTGAGGGGTTCAATGTCCGCTTTTAAGATACCAGAAATGGGGGCTGAAGAGTTTTTGCTTTGGCGCTCGTTGCTGGAAAAGCGAACGGGTCTATGGATGCCAGAAACTCGAAAAGCTTTTCTTGTTACTAGCTTGCATCGTCATATGCGCGAAAAAGGTATTCAAAATTACCATGATTTTTATCAAATGCTTGATGAGGGGCTGGTTTCAAGTTTAGATTGGGCTAGTTTGGTTGATTCATTGACTGTTCACGAGACTTGTTTTTATCGTGACAAAGATTCATTAAATCTGGTGACCAATTATTGCCGTAATAAAGCACTAAAAGCTTTTGAACGCCAACCGAATGAGTCGCAGCACTTTCAGTTATGGAGTGTTGGTTGTTCCACCGGAGAAGAAACCTACACTCTGGCTTTAGAAATGGAAAAGCTTAACATCAGTTTACGAGAATCCGTTAGAAAAACAATTTATTATGGCGTGACAGGGATTGACGTTAGTTATCCATCACTGGCCATCGCACGAGAGGGAATTTACTCGGATAAAAAATTGGATTTTATCCCCCCGACTTCATTTAATCATTATTTCGAAAAATTGGCAGATGGACACGTACAGGTTAAACAAAAAATAAGAAAACGAACCTGTTTTTTGCAAAAAAATATTCTGGAAATGAACCTCCAGCCGAATCAGTTTTATGATGTTATTTATTGCCAAAACGTGATGATTTATTTCAGACAGGAGCGTAAAAAATCAATCGTCAATGATTTGGCCAAACGATTGAAGCCGGGTGGGATTTTGATATTAGGCCATGGCGAAGTAACCAGCATATCTAATTCAGATTTGACTAGAATCGATAATAAACATTGCCTCGCTTTTATAAAAGGTGACGGCGATTTAATCAATATGGCGGAGTTGTCATGACCGACAATTATGATCAATTAGCTTTAAGTTGGGTCAGAAAAGAAATTAATAATACTCTTGATCAAGCGAGACAGGGGCTAGAAACCTTTGTTGAAGATAATCAGGATCAAACCCAAATCCGGTTTTGTATAAACTGTTTGCACCAAGTGCAAGGTACGCTGCAAATGCTTGGTTTTGATGGTGCAGCCCGATTGGCTTCAGAAATGGAAGTGTTGGCAGAAAAATTGGCCGATAATTCAAGCCATATAAAAGAATCTACTTTTGAGGTTCTTATGCGGTCGATGTTACAAATGCCTGGCTACTTAGAACGAGTCGAAAGCGGCCAAAAAGATGTTCCCGTGGTTTTATTACCACTTATTAATGAACTACGTTCTGCATCAGGTTTAGGTCCCGTTAAAGAAAATGAGTTTTTCACTGCGGACACATCAAGCGTTGCACCTCCTAAGCCAAATGAATCTGTAAGCCAAAAAGACAAAACAGTTTCGTTTCAAGATAACGCCAGAAAGCTACGAGTTCATTTTCAAAAAGGCTTGACTGGTATTATTCGCGGCGCGAGGGTCAAAGAATGTCTAGCTAGAATTCACAAAGTACTCCTGCGTCTAGAGGCGCTAACAGAAGGGTATAGTGTTGCTCGTCTTTGGTGGGTCGCTGATGGGTTTATTTTTTCAATCGCAGAGAAAGGTTTATACAAAGAAAAAGAAATTCATTTATTGCTTAGCCAGGTAGATAAACAAATAAAAAGATTGGCAGATGAAGGTGATAAGGCACGGAATGATGAAATTCCTGCCCAACTATTGTCTAAATTATTGTATTTTGTTGCTCGATCAAAATCTAAGAATAGTCGAGTGGTTAGTCTTAAGAAAGAATTCAATTTAAAGGAGTCCTTGCCTGAAAGTAAAACAGTTAAAAAACAACGTGAGCAGTTGGCTAGACCCGATTCAACATCAATGGCAAAAGTTTTGGAAGCTATTGGTGAGGAGTTGGATTCGGTCAAAGATCAATTGGATCTTTTTGTGCGTGCTCAAGCAAAAGAGCCGGCTCAATTGCGATCTTTGTCAGAGTCCTTAACTAAAGTTGCTAATACCTTAACAATTCTTGAATTGCCAATTCCAAGAGATGTTATTCGAGAACAAACTAAACATATTAAGAAGTTGATCGATCTGAACAAAATGCCTGATGATGCCTCCATTATGGATATTGCAGGTGCATTGTTATTTGTTGATGCAAATCTAAGTAATTTTGATCTTGATAATTTTGCCAAAGAGGAAGAACTTTCAGAAGACTTAACTGAGGTAGGAGAAAAAAGAGCAAAAGAAACTCAGGTTAATGAAGCGACTATTTCTCTGGTTAAGGTAGCACGGAAAAATCTTCAACTAGCTAAAGATGGAATGATCAACTACATAGCAACTAGTTTTAACCAGAATGAATTACAGAAAGTTCCAGGACTGTTGGATGAAGTGCTTGGTGCCATGAAAATAATCGAATTTGACGATGCGACTGAAGTTTTAGACGTTGCTAGACGATTCGTGGAAAATTGTTTACTCGGCGATAATCAACAGCCCAATGAAGAACATCTCGATGCTTTGGCCGATATTGTTACCAGTGTTGATTATTATTTGGAAGGAACTGAAGACGGCAGTAGTAAGGCAATTGTTTCTATTTTACGAAGTGCAAAATCTAGCCAAGATATGCTGGTGATGGCTATCGAAAATAGCCAACAGTCGACCGATAAAGTGGTTGAGATTGAAGCATTAGTTGAAGCCCCAGAAGGCACGTCAAGTACATTGCCTGAAAAAGACACTTCGACCACCGAAACGAAAAAATCAGTAGAAAGCGCCAAAATTATTCCAATGGTTCAATCTTCAAGTGCCAAAGAAATTGATGAATCCTTAATTGATGATGAAGTCCTAGAGATTTTTCTTGAAGAAGCTGAAGAAGAAATTGAAGTGATTCAAAAGACATTACCTGTTTGGATCAGTCAACTTAATAATGAGGAAGCACTAAGCACCATAAGACGGTCATTTCATACTCTAAAAGGAAGTGGACGATTAGTGGGGGCGTCGGTTATTGGTGATTTAAGTTGGGCGGTAGAAAATATGCTCAATAAGGTTATTGAGGACACGATCCCAGCGGAAAATCCGGCTATAAGTGTTTTAAACGATGCTTTAACGATATTACCAAGGCTCGTATCAGAATTTTCAAAAAATGAACATCCTCAAAGTGATGATGTGGAAGAATTAATTGCTAGGGCCGAACATATCGCTAATGGACTCAATTTAACTGATTTTGTTTTTGCTTCCAAAAGTACAGAACAAGCTTTTGAAATACCCACTTTGTCCGAGGAAATGGATACCAGCACAGAAGAAGAAGCGATTGATCCGGTTTTATTAGAGATTTTTGTCACTGAAGCAAAAATTCACTTAAAAGCGATTAGTGACTTTGTTGTAGACGCAGCACCGGGAGCGAGTGCCGCAGTGACTGATGGATTGATCAGAGCCTTGCATACACTTAAAGGAAGTGCTCATATGGCAAAGGTCGATTCTATTGCCAAAATTGCAGGTCCCTTTGAAAAATTTGCCAGAGTTTCAAAAGGTAGTAACCGTCGGTTTGACCATGAAACAGTTTCTCTTCTGGATGAATCAGGGCAGTTTTTGGCCACTGTAGTAGAGCAATTAAGCAACTCACAACCCATGGACACAACCCATTTTGCCTCATTAGTGGGTCGAATTGCAACACTGGTCGGAGTCAAAACTGAAGATCAGGTTGCCCAAGCTCCATCCAGACAAAAAGATCAACAGTTGATCTCTATTTTCTTGACTGAAGGATTAGATATTCTTCAGGAGATTGGTGTTTCGTTGAAAGCATTAAGTTCCAGTCCTGGCGACCAATCGATTTCGGACAAAATATCAACGGAACTACACGCTTTTAAACGTGGAAGTGAAATGATTGGTGCGCTGGAACTACAACAATTTTCCGCCATTTGTGAATCGGTCAGCCATTTGGATGCTGCGGATGGTGATGGTCATCAACAATATCACCGATTACTTAGTGCGGGAGTTGAAGAATTAACGGAAATGTTAAATTTACTGGTTTCCGAGCAAGATATCAGTTTACCTACTGCATTAGTTGAGGAAATGCAAAGTTGGATTGAAGAGATTTCCAGAAATGCTGCACCTGAGGAAATGGATCAGGAATTGGTCGAGCTTTTCGTGGAAGAGGCTGATGAATTAATTGAAACAACCCAAGATTTACTTGCTAGATGGCAACAACATCTTAGTAGTGATGAAATAAATAATGAGCTGCGTAGGATTTATCATACCTTCAAAGGTAGTTCAAGAATGGCTGGTGCGATGAATATTGGAGATTTGGCCTATGCCATTGAAGAAATATTCAACCGTGCAGTCGATTTTGGCCATGAAAACTCTTCGGCTGATTATGAGATGGTATGTTTGGCAAGCGATAAGCTTGTTGAAATGGTCGATGTGTTGAGAAATTTCCGATGGCCTGTTGCTGCAACCGTCGAACTACGCAAACTTCAAGAACATTTGAAAGGTGAGGTTCTAACAGAAGAAGTCGCTGAAATAACCGAAGTAATCGAAGCCACTGAATCGATAGAAATCGAAGAAATCGAAGAAATCAAAGAAATCAAAGAAATCAAAGAAGTCGAAGAGGTCGCTACGCCAATCTCTGAAGCCATTGTTAGTGAAAATACCATTGCACCGTCCGCGCCGATAGTGGTTAGTGGTAATGTTCATCAAATCGATTTAGATGAAGATGGAAAGGAAGTACTTGAAATTTATTTGGAAGAAGCTGATGAATTATTAGTGGCGCTAGACGAAGCAATGCATCTTTGGGGAGAGAATTTGGTTGACCAAGATGCGATCGATACTTTGCAAAGAACGTTACATACCTTTAAAGGGGGAGCTCGTCTTTCCGACTTAGTCATTCTGGGTGATTTAACCCATGAAATGGAAACTTATTTTGAAAAAATCAGTAGTGGTTCATTAAAGGCAAAACAATCTGATTTGGATTTTATGCTACAGGGATACGATGTTATTGATTCTCTGGTTAATGAAGTGAAAGACAAAAACCAAATGACGTTACCGGAGCAATATTTTTCTCAGCTGAAACAGTTAATTGCTGGTGAAGATATTGCAGATTCAGTGATTGAGGCGGCTGTAGAAGAAAGAGTGGTTGATACGTCCGTTAGCGATCAAGCCGTAGAGCAAAAAGCGAAAACAAAAGCAACTGACAATAAAGAAAAAGGCTCCAAAAGTTCGGTTGAAAGAGCGGCATCGGCTTCCGCAGAGATTGTTTCTTTCGAAAAGCGCAAACAACAGCAAGAAGAAACACGTAAACAGGTTTCCAGCTCGGATAGCGTCAGGGTTAATTCTAACCAGCTTGAAAATCTGGTTAATTTGGCGGGTGAAACCAGTATTTTCCGTTCACGACTTGAGCAACAGATGTCGGTGCTTCGATACAACCTTGAAGAAATGAATTCGACCGTTGATCGACTAAGAGATCAATTAAGAAATCTGGATATCGAAACGGATGCTCAAATTTCCTATCGACGAGAAATTAGTGGTGGTACTGATTATGAAGATTTTGATCCACTTGAAATGGACCGATATACACGTCAACAGGAATTAACCCGAGGCTTAGGGGAAAGTGCGGTGGATTTAGTGAACCTTAAAGACACCCTAGATGCGTTGACTTCGGATTCGGAAACCTTGTTGTTACAACAGGGGCGGGTTAACACTGAAATGCAAGAAAGCTTGATGCAAACCCGAATGACGCCGTTTGAAAGTTTAGTACCAAGATTACGTAGAATGATCCGTCAAATTAGTACCGAACTTGGAAAAACCATTGAGCTATCAATCAGTGCTGATGGAGAAATGGATAGAAGTGTATTAGAAAGAATGATCGCACCGCTTGAACATATGTTAAGAAATGCGATGGACCATGGTATAGAAACCCCAGCGGAGCGCAAAATACTAAACAAACCTAAGACCGGTAAAATTTCCATATCACTGTATCGTGAAGGCAGTGAGGTTTTTATCAGAATTAAAGATGATGGCCGAGGCCTTAACCTTGATGCTATTCGTGAAAAAGCGATTGAAAGAGGTGTAATCAGTAAAGACACCGAATTAAGCCAACATGAATTGCAGCAATTAATTTTGGAAGCGGGTTTTAGTACTGCTGAAACCGTTACTCAAATATCTGGCCGTGGTGTTGGAATGGATGTGGTTAATAGCGAAATCAAGCAGCTAGGTGGTGTAATAGAAATTGAATCTGAGAGTGGAAAGGGTTCTATCTTTACAGTTCGATTGCCATTCACTGTTTCAGTTAATCATGCCTTGATGGTTCAAATTGGCGAAGAAATATACGCAATTCCACTCGCTAATATCGAAGGTATTGTGCGAGTTAGTCCTTTTGAACTAGAAGAATATTATTCCAATCAAGAATCAAAATTCGGCTATGCAGGGATTGATTATTCTATGTATTATCTGGGGCAAATGCTGGATCATCATTCAAAGGCAAGGCTCGCAGGTGTCTCTCAGCCATTGCCAGTATTGCTTTTACATGGGGCTGATCACCCTACTGCGCTACAGGTAGATGATCTGTTGGGTAGTCGTGAAATTGTTGTAAAATCAATCGGTAGTCAATTGAGCTCCGTTAGTGGACTCTCGGGTGCAACCATTCAGGGTGATGGACGGGTGGTACTTATTTTGGATATGCCTGCATTGATACGCCGGGTGGATGCCGTTGTTGATGATACCGATATAGTCGAAGAGCTTGTGGAAGAAGATAAAATACCCATGATTATGGTGGTGGATGATTCTATTACAGTGAGAAAAGTAACCACCCGATTATTAGAAAGGAATAATTTTGAAGTCATCACAGCAAAAGATGGTGTGGATGCCGTTACAATATTGGCTGACAATTTGCCGGATGTGATGTTATTGGATATCGAAATGCCAAGAATGGACGGGTTCGAACTCGCGACTATTATTCGCCATGATGAACGATTGAAAAACTTGCCAATTGTTATGATCACCTCAAGAACCGGTGAAAAACACAGGGAAAGAGCAGAAGCTATCGGTGTAAACCAATATATGGGTAAGCCATATAATGAAGTTGACCTACTTGAAACCATTAATGGTTTACTATCAGAAAATACTTGAGGACCACTGTGAGTAACTTATCAATTGGTTTGGTCACCTCGCCAAATGAAGAAAGCAAACAACTAATTAGTTTGTTGGAAGCACTTGGTGTTCAAGTCACCTATCATATTACCCCGCAAGAAATATCAAGTTCACATATTGAAGATAAATCATTAAACGTTTGGTTGCTCAATATAGATGATGACCATTGGCACGATAATATTGATCAGCTTTTAGATGAATCCGACGCTTCCATTTATTTTAATGAACCCGGAACTTTAATCAAACAGTCGCATCCTGATTTTTGGTGCCAAAAACTGGTTAGTCGACTTCATGAGCTGACGGGGTTGGATGAAGAGCCAGAGCCTAAGAATCCATTACCTGCATCTACAGAACAACCCTCTACTCTTGCTGCTCAAGGCAATTTGTCATCCGCGAGTACGTCTCAGAGTGAAATTGAGCAAATTGATTCACGCCAACCCGATCCAATATTAACAGAGTCGCATCATTCTGTATCAGAAGTATATGAAGGTCTTGAATCGGTCGATGAATTGAGTTCTGCTCTGGATCAATTAGAAACGAGTTCTATCGGATTACCCAGTGACATCGCTGCAGAACTGGTCTCTGAACTTGAAAGCATTTCTCCGGAACTTGAGAATGCTGTTGATGATTCTCTTTTTTTGGAGTCTGAACTTTTGCTTGAGCCTGGACTTTCGCATGAGCAGGACTCCGAAATTGAGCGGAAATTATTGAACGAACAAGATTTTTCTCTTGAAGATAAACCAAATAGTATGCTCGTTTCAGACGAAAATACAACGTCAGGAGAAAACTCACTTGATGATTTTTCTGAGGAAATATTGGAAGTATCAGAGCCAAATTTTTCGCTCGGTCAGCTTGAAATCGAAGAACCCTCAGAAACCGCAGAAATTGCAGATGAAATTATGGCTCTAGCAGCCCAACCAGAAGAATCAATAAATGATCTTGAATCGATAGCGGTCACCTTTGATGAAATTGATTTTTCTAGCAGTTCGATCCCTGTGCTGGAATCTGCCAGAGAAGATGATCAGAAAATTTTAGAATCTAACTATGGTCCGAAGGTTGATGAAGAGCGGTCTATTAATGAAGACAGTCTAGATATTGAAGAGGATATTAAGCAAGATGATTTATCGCTAACCTCTATTGAGGAAGAAAAAATAACCGGCAAAGCGATATTCCTAGAAGAAGAGCAATCCAAACAAGCCGTTCCAGTCGAGCAGCCATCTGATGATGGCTTGTCACTGGAGTCTATTGCTCAGACAACGATCTCAGGTCGTGCGACATTTATTGAAGAAGAACCTCAAGAACCACTAAAATCTGCGACGGAAGAAGAGGAACCTTTGGATGATGGTGGACTCAGTTTAGAGACTAACTCAAAAAGCCCTATAAACGGAAAGGCCGAATTTGTTATTGATGACCAGCCCAAAGAATCAGACTTAGAAAAATCGCCGTTAATTGCAGAAAAAAAACCGGTTGTTAAACAGCAACCAGAGGATGATTTTTCCGGATTAAATTTGCAACCAATCGATGATCAAAATCAGACTAGTTGGCTTTCCGATCATCCGTCGGGATCTGATATGCCAGAACCCGCTATGCCGGAATCAGAAATACTAGGATCAGAAATACCAAGATCAGAAATTGCCGAGCCAGAGCTAAAGCAATCAGAGCAAGAAGCCATCGAACATTTTGCCGAAACCGATGAAAATTTAACTTCCTTCAACAATGAGTCAGATTTTGATATTGATTTAAAACAGCCATCTTCTGCTACAAAGCTGGATGATTTGGGAGAAACACTAGAGTTACAAGAATTTGAAATCCCCATGCTGGAAGAGTCGGCAACAGGATTAGATTTTGAAGAGGTTGTTCAACAGCCGCTTGCTAATGAGTTAACGCCGTGTTGGGTTATTGGTGCTTCTCTGGGAGGCCCGGCAGCAGTGAAACGATTTTTACAAAGTTTGCCAGCGGATATTAATGCCAGCTTTATTGTTGCCCAGCATATCGATGAAAATTTTTTACCGGTATTGGCTGAAATATTGACTAGCAACAGTCACTTTGAGGTGCAGGTTGCCAAAGGGAGTAATTCCATCAGTGCAGGCAAGATTTATCTGGCTCCGTTAAAAGGTAAGCTTATTTTTTTGAAAGACGGATCGATGTTAGTTGATCATTCGCAAAAATGGAGTGAACCTTATTTGCCCTGCATTGATGATGTGATTGAATCACTTGCTGTTATTTACGGCAAAAAAAGTGGTGCCATTATTTTTAGTGGTATGGGGCAGGATGGATTGAACGGCGTCAAAAAAATGTTGTCATTAAATGGTCAGGTTTGGGCTCAGTCAGTTGATACTTGTGCCAATTCATCAATGCCTGAAGCGGTGATCAATGCTGGCCTTGCGAGTGTTGTTGCCGCTCCGGAAATGCTTGCGGATAGATTAGTAAGCTATTTAAATCAGTAGTTTAACAATATTGGGATAAAATTATGGCTAAAAATATTCAAGAAGTGTATAGCTTAATGATACCAACGGTGAACAGTAATATCCTATTGCCGAACACTAACGTGGCCGAGATCGTTCCTTTCAGTAATGTTGAATTATTTGATAAAGATATGGGCAAACCCAATTGGTTTTTGGGTCATCTATTATGGCGGGGTATCAATATTCCGTTAGTATCAATTGACATCATTAAAGGACTTGAAGATCCTCAAGCTAACAAACGTTCTCGTATAGCCATTGCACATACACTGAATTCTAATCGTGATTTACCTTATTTGGCTATTGTGGTACAAGGCATTCCAAGATTGTCTCATGTTCGATCAGACAATATTAAATATATGCACGATGAAGAGTTATCGGTTGCGGAAAAAATGCGGGTTGAAATAGATTCTATTGCGGCTTCGATCCCTGATCTAGACAAACTCGAAACGATGGTTTTAGAGGAGTCATCGGATGAGGTTTAGTGATCAACGAACTTCATGATACAAACAATAAATTCAAACTGAAACAAATTATCAGATGTCAACTCTGGGCAACCAATCTAAAGTATTTTTCCCAATACTGATTGCCGGCTTTTTACTTGGATTATTTCTAAGCTGGAGCCTACTCAGTGGCGATCAGCAAGGTCGGGTAAACCTCCTACAGTTGGTTGCTATTTACGTATTTTTGCCAATTTTCAGTCTGTTGTTTTCTTCTATTTCATTGCTTATAGGTAAAAGTTGGAATTTTGCCAAACTGGTTAGTCTCGTTCCGTTATGGTCACAAAAGCAACAAAATGAATGGCTCCATTTAATTCAACATCCACAGGCCAAGCTGTATTTTTTTTATCAAAGTCAAGTGGCTGCCCTCAGTTTTAGTTTTGCCAGTTTGCTGGTGCTATTAATGTTATTGCTTTCGACCGACGTTAATTTTATCTGGAGAAGTACCTTACTTGATGCGAAACAGCTTTATTGGTTATTAGAGGAGCTAGCCACTCCTTGGTCATTTTGGCCGTCCGCACAACCGGATCTTGAACTGCTTCAATTGACTCAAGATTCACGGATACAAATGCAAAAAATTACCAATGTTCACTTTGGTGACTGGTGGCAGTTTATTTTTGCGGCTCAATTATTTTATGCATTCTTATTGCGATTTATCACGATTATTGGTTGTAAAATTGTTTTTAGAATAGCGGATAAACAACCTCAATCGATTCAGTTGGTGCGGACCCGCCATTACCAATCAGAGGCCGTTAGCGCTCTGGAATTAGCTCCAGTGATCAATCAAACTCAATCAGATTTTGCTCTCAATAACTGGTGTGGGCTGAAACAATCTTTATTAGACAAAATTCAACAAAAACTGAATCATCAAAAAACTTCAGAACTAAGTGCTGGACCTTTAGCCTTATACTCAGAACAAATGGTCGCTGAGCGATGGCAGGAAACTCAATTATTAATTGTCAAAGGTTGGGAGCCGCCATTGGCAGAACTTTCCGATTTTATGCAAAATGGTAAAGGTTATTTGTTACCCTTAGATTGGAAGGGCGAAAATATTCTTCCTTTAAGTAAAAGACACCTAGATGAATGGCGACGATTTGTTAAAACCTTGCCGAATTGGCAATTATTGCAAATAGAGGATCCATGAATATGCGTTCAGCAAGAGCTTCGTTCGCGGTGGTGGGCCATCCTAATAAAGGTAAATCATCGATTGTTTCTACTTTGGCAAGAGATGATTCAATCCTTATATCTCAGCAAAGTGGTACTACTACCGATTCTGACCGCTACAAAATTGATACCGGGCATGCCGGTTTCGAATTAATTGATACGCCGGGTTTTCAAAGACCTCAAAAGGTGCTTTATTGGTTAAACCAACATGCTGATAGTGCCGACCAAAGAGTTTCTGCCGTAGAAAAATTGATCAATGACGCTGATTGCCAGTCAAGATTTCCAGATGAAGTAAAATTGTTAACACCGTTAGTCAAAGGGGCAGCGATATTGTATGTGGTGGATGGATCGCGCCCATACGGGGTCGAGTATGAAGCAGAGATGGAAATATTACGCTGGACCGGAAGACCCAGTATGGCGTTGATCAATCCGATAGAAAATGATGACTATGTGGAGTCATGGCAAAATGCGCTCGGTCAGTTTTTTAAGATTGTTAGAGTCTTTAATCCGATGCAGGCAGATTTTAGTAAGCAGTTGGCATTGCTGGAAGCTTTTTCTCATTTGGAACTCCGCTGGAAAGAAACGCTTAAGCAAGTTGTATTGGATTTAAAAGCTCATCAGCAGGCCAATATTGTGCAGAGTTCAATTTTGCTTAGCGAATTATTAGTGGATTTATGCAGCTATCAAACTCAGCAAAAGGTCTTATCAGAATCTCAAGCGAAGGCCCTGCATCCTATTTTGAGCAAGCAGTATCATCAATGGATGAAAAATCGAGAACAACAGGCTTTTGGCAAATTATGCCAGATATTTGCGCATCAACAGTGTGATTTACACAACGATGATATTCATTTACCACCAGATTTATTTGACAGCAAACAGTGGTATGCCTGGGGGCTAAATAAAAAGCAATTGGCTATCGTTAGCGCAATGACCGGTGCGGCTGCGGGGGCAGCCATTGATATTGCCGTGGCAGGACACAGTTTTATGTTGGGGGCGATTAGCGGCGGTGTGGCAGGGTTTACCAGCGCCTGGTTCGGGGCTGACAAACTGACCACCATTAAACTGGTCGGTCTACCTCTTGGCGGATTCCAAGCCTGTCAGGGACCGATCCACAGTATAAATTTCCCCTATGTGGTAATAGGCCGTTTTTTACATTTATTCGAACAACTGAAAGTCAAAAATCATGCCGATAGAAGTTCGATTACCCTGTCAGAGGGAGGTTTGAAAGAAAAGTTGGAATTGCTACAGAAAACAGAATCAAAGGCGCTCCATCTCGTTTGTAAGAATCTTAGTGCACAGAAATCCAATGAAAACCTGCAGCAAGTGTTATTGGTTTTATTTGATGTTGACTGACTAATCTGCTTACATTTATCAATTCGACATTTTGATGGTTCTAAACTAATCTTTTGGTAGAGAGTAGAGTATTAGTGCAGCTTGGACTTTGTCTATAGAAGGTAGCAAGCTCAACAGGCTCTAGTCATCCATTTAGCCAAAGTTATTCTCTTATGCAAAAAACAATCTCATGTATAAAAATCGAATCCCATGCCCCTAATAATTAACCTCATTTCAATCGCTTTGTTCGGTATGATCTCTTGCACAAACGCTGCCGTTCACCGCTATCAAATTGAAATCGATCAGAAGATTGCTCACGCCACTGTCAATATCTGTTTTGATGGCATCGCGCCTAAATACTTGGCCGTTGAAAGTAAAATAGGCAATGATGATCTAGTCCAATTTCCTCATTCCGAGCAAGGCAATATCGAAATTCAGGGGCGCTACTGGAAGACCAAACATTTGGCTGACAATGCCTGTATCGACTATAAGGTGAATATTGAGAGATATCATGCTAAAAGGAGCAAACAAAGTAAAAAACGAAAAAATATTGCTTATATTGAAGATAATACTTGGCTTTGGTTACCGGAAGTTATATCACAGTCCGATCAAATAGAGCTCGACTTCCAGTTACCAAAGTGGGCCGAAATTTCCACACCATGGCAACAGGTGAATTTCTCAGAATATCGTTTTTTGTTAGGTCATCAACCGCAGGAATGGGGGTATACTTTGATGATTGGCGATTTTAAAGTTGATCATCCTAAAGTCGCAAACGGACATTATTTAAATATTGCATCGGTTAATAGTATGCCAAAATCAGTGGCGATTAATCAGTGGTTAACTGATATTGCCAAGGGTATCGAACATTATTTGGGGAGTTATCCCGTTGCCCAAACTCAAGTGATTGTTATTGCAAAAAATAAACCAAAAAGCGGTCCGGTTCCTTGGGGGGATTTTAGTCGAGGAAATGGCTTTGGTATTCGTTTTGTTGTGATGATAAATTACGAAATGGAAAAATTTTATACCGACTGGACTGCTGCTCATGAGTTTAGTCACCAACTTTTACCTAAATTACATTTCGATGATATCTGGCTTTCGGAAGGATTATCTTCTTATTTACAATATGTATTAATGGGGCAAATGGGGGTATTGAGTGAAGAAAAAGCTTGGACTCGGCTTTATAGTGCATTTGAGCGAACCGAAAAAAGTATGGCCAAATCGAAAGCGGAGGCACTTTTAGAAACCTCCAAAAATTGGGGGGAAGGTTACCACAGAGGCAGACGAATGCGGGTTTATTGGAGCGGAGCATTAATGTTTTTAAAAGCAGATGTCACTTTGAGAGAAAAATCAAATGGACAAATCGGGTTAAACGATATCTTGCTTAAGCTGAATCAATGCTGTATCAAAGGTCCCAAAATCTGGCGTGGCAAAAATTTAGTTAAGCAGCTCGATCACTTATCTGCCAGTATTATTTTTAGTAAACTATATCGGGAGTTTGCCAATAACCCTAGTTTTCCTTCCTATGATAACACCTTCATACAGTTAGGGATTATCTTGCCGATGAATGATAAGCAAACATTAGTGATCAAACAGGACTCGATTGCTCGAAGTATTATGCAATAGTGGATCATTTGTTAGTTCTAAATAGCTGTTAGGTTTTGGTTATATAGTGTAGTCAGTTTGTTCGCTCTACACCATCTTGGTGGGAATCATTATCTTATGTTTGGTATGGTTTATTTTGTTTTTAAACGGAATTGACAAGATATAAACCCTAGCTAATATAGGGGTAAAATTCTCAAAAGAAGTTTGGATATAGTGGCGATATTGGTTAAAATGCGGTCACCTGCAACCATTCATATCATTTTGTCGAAGCCAAAGAATCGTTAATTATGAGCCGTAAATTTAAATCCGAAAAAGTCATCGATGTCCATCATTGGAATGATACTCTGTTTTCCTTCAAAACAACCCGCAGCCCTAGTTTGCGTTTCAGAAATGGTGAATTTATTATGATTGGCTTGGCCCAAGGAGATGCTAAACCGATTATGCGCGCTTACAGCATCGCCAGCGCTAATTATGAAGAACATTTAGAGTTTTTTAGTATTAAAGTCCAAGATGGAGCCTTAACCTCCAAGTTACAACATTTAAACCCCGGTGATGAGGTGTTGATCGGGAGTAAGCCAACCGGTACTTTGGTTATTGATGATTTACGTGATGGGCGAAATTTATTGTTGATTGGTACAGGAACGGGCTTAGCGCCTTTTTTGAGTATTATTAAAGATCCCGAAACTTATGAACGATTTGAAAAAGTAGTGTTATTTCATGGGGTGCGATTCATTAATGAAGTGGCTTATCATAAAATGTTATCCAAAGATCTTGCCTGCCACGAATACCTTGGTGATATGGTTAAAGAACAATTAATTTATTATCCCTGTGTCACTCGGGAAAAATATCAAAACCAAGGTCGAATTACCGATCTAATGAGGTCCGGAACTTTATGTGATGAGATAGGTTTACCTAAGCTTGATCCAAAATTCGATCGTGTAATGATGTGCGGAAGTCCGTCAATGTTAACAGAAACTTGCGTAATTCTTGATGAGCATGGTTTTGAGGAAAGCCGAAAAAAGGGTGTTCAGGGGGATTATGTGGTTGAGCGCGCCTTTGTTGAGAGTTAATCTGATTATTCTAGGTTTAATATCCCTGCATTATCCAGCGCTTAACTCATTAAAACTATTCAAGATTTTTATTTATCTGCCGATAAATGAGTATTCCTAAATTTGATAGTTCAAGATGCTAATACAACAACTAGAAGAAAAATCTCGATTAGGTAAGATTTTAGTCAAACGCCAGTATATCAGTGAAAGCGAACTTATTGATGCGCTTGTTTATCAAGCAACCCATGATGTACGAATTGGTGAAGCTCTTATGGCGCTTGATCTAATTACTCCTCTACAACTCAAAAGGGCACTTAGGCGACAAAACTGGTTACGTGCATTTGCCACCGGAGTGGCGTTAGTGGTAACACCGTTCACTCCGGCATTGGCGGCCGGAAATGGCACGCTCGGTTCGACATCTAGCGCTACTAGTCATATCACATTAACCATTTTGCCTAAGAGTCAGGCGCAAGGCAAAAGTGAACTTAAATTGACATCCAATAACCAAGCGATCGAAAGTGGTTTTTGTACTGGCGAATTTGGTGCTGATCTATTTAGAGTCAAATTAAATGGCTCCGGTGAAAACGGTCATTTTACAGTCTCAAATGGTCATCGAAGCCCGTTAAGTTATCAGGTTTCTTATAAACATCAACAACAGGCTTTTCAATCTTTGCAAGCCAATCAATCTTCTCAGGTATATTCTAATTTGGATGTTGAAGGGCGATGTAAAAATGCCTATGCTAATCAAATAAAGGTGAACTTTCCTGAACAAGATTATTCTTCTAATGCTAGCAAAGCCTACAATGGTGTGTTGACTTTAACAATTGCCGCCGAGTAGTTAAACCTAGAAAACGGTTGACATTTAGTCTGTAACATATTGTAATAGAAAGAAAAAAGACTGAGTAAATCTGTGCGCAATTCTATTTTAATTTTTGGGGCCTTTATTGGTTTTTTCGCCGTTATTAATCACGTCAATGCAGGCATGTCTTTAAGTCAAGCGATTGTCCATTTTGAAGATGGCGGTGAGCGAAGTCGTGACATTGAAGTGTTTAATCAGGGCGAGGACACTTTGTATATACGAGTGATCCCGAGCGTTATTCACCATCCGGGAACAGAGCAGGAAAAACGGGAGCAGTATCGCGATCCTCGAAAAGCGGGTTTGTTGGTGTCACCACAACGTCTGGTGATTGCTCCAGGTGGTCGTAAACGAATTCGCTTTGTAAGGCTCGACAAACCTGTCACAGCTAATTCTGATATAACCCCAACGGGCAAAAACCAAAAATTGCCAACGATTATTGTCAAAGATCGTGTTTTTAGGGTGTTGGTTAAGCCGGAAGTTGGTGAAGTGAAGAGCACTGAAACGGCTGTTAAAATTGTGGTGGCTTATGAAGTATTAGTGCTTTCACAACCTGATAGAGCCAAGGTTGATTTAAAAGGCAAGCTAGTCGGTAAATCATTGCATATCACTAATCTTGGCAATACTAATGTTTTACTATTAGAAGGGCATCAGTGCCCTAAAGGGCAATCTAGGCAGGATGAAGAGAATCAATGCGTTAAATTAGGTGGCAAGCGAATTTATGCCGGTAATCAATGGCAAGTGGAAGTGCCCTATTTAACGCCCGTTACCTATCAAATATCAAAAGGACTTGAGAACTCGATAAAAACTTTTAAATTAGTTCCATAATGGTAAAGGCATTTAATATCTGGTGGTTAGCCAATGGGTTGATATTGTCGGCTTGTACGCTGGCTGCCGAGCAATCCAGAGAGTGGGTCGATAAAGATATTTCCGCAGAGGTCTCGTTGCAAAAAAATGGGATTCTGACCGCAGAAAAATCAAGGAGCATTCTCAAGGCACAAGATAAAGCCAAGGCAAGTGCAACGATAAAGGCTGAACTACAAAATGATCTTTCCAAGATCGAGAAAAACGGATCCGTTAATATTATCACTAGTGGAATTCCCGAAGGATTTGATGATCTGTTAGCCCCGCAAATAGCGCTGGTTGATATTTATTTTAATGGGCAGCCTTTGATTTCCAGCATGCTGAGTTATAGTCAGGAATGGATTGAGTTTGATCATCCTCAAGATATATTAAAATTACTTACTGATTTGGCTGATCCGGCAAAGATATTAGAAAAATTGCAAGGCAAACTAGCACCTAACACTGGATCGGTTTGCTATTACCAATCTCAAAATAATTGTGGTATTTTGTCTCCAGAAATTGTCGGTGTCATTTTTAACGAGAGTCTATTTCGATTGGATCTATTTATCAATCCGCTCTACATTAATCAGACTCGTTTGCAATTTGATCGCTACTTACCGGCATCAACCAGTCAACTATCATTCATAAACTCGATCTCTCTTGCCGCTACTGGCGGAGAACAAATTGAGAGTGCTCATACGCTTCAGCTCAATAGTGTACTTGGATTGCAAAACTATCGATTGCAGATGAATATCGATAATGATAGTGAAAATCAGACCCGACTTGATCAGTTTTCTCTTATCTATGACTATCGAGATATCGCTTATGAGATTGGCTCTTTTAAGAGTTTTACCCAGTCCAATGGATTTTATACTCAACGAGATTTTATTGGTGCCCGTATTCAAACGTCATTATCTAGCCGCACCGATTTGGAACAAGTGAGCGGTAGTTCTATTTTTGTCTTTTTAAGTGAACGCTCGCGAATTGATGTTTATAAAGACGGTCAATTGATTGATAGCCGAAATTACGACGCAGGCAATAAAGAGATCGATACTCGGGATTTTCCTGATGGCGCATATAACATCGATCTTAAAATAACCAGTGTTAGTGGTCGTGAAACTAGCGAAACGCATTTCTATTCAAAATCTCTACGACTACCTCCGGTAGGTGAATCACTTTATTTTGCTGAATTCGGTGTGCCGGGATCTATCATTGATCAACAGCAAAATGGCATTCCACATGCTGAATCTCATTCTGTATTAAGAGCAGGTGTTATTAGCAGACTATCAGAAAATTTTGGTGTCAACGTGTCTTTTGTGAGCAACTCAAATGAAACAAGTGGTGAGTTTGGCAGTTTTATGATGGCTGATGGGATTAATTTTCAGAACAACTATGTATTCAGTTCCGATGACGGCATCGGAAGTTTTTATCAATTAGATCTTAATTATCGACCATTCATTGTTACCGCCAGTTATCGTAAAACAGATCGTCAGGAGAGAGTTGATTATGGTCTCGAGTATGAGTTATTGCAAAATGATAGCCGTCAGATATTACTTAATTTGGCCATTCCTTTTGAATCTTCAACACTCAATATTTCTGCCAGAGAAAGTATTCGTGTGGGTCGGGAAAAAACCAAGGTTATTGGTGCCAGTTGGCGAAAAAATATTTACCGGGGTGCAGGTAACTTAATTGATTTTTCAATTGATGCCACTCAGAATGAATTGGAAACCCGAGTTATTTTGGGTTTTAGTATGCGCTTTTTCTCTAGGCACACAGATGTTGATCTAACAGCCAGACAAAATCATAGAAGATTTAGATCCGGTACAGAAAAAAATGACGTTAACAACCATGTGGATAGACGATTGAGAGTGGCATTCAAAAATCAATCAGAAAGTTATGGTTCATTGTCGAATGTATTCGAGATCAATCAAGAAGCAGAGCAAACAACCTCCAGCTTTAAATCTGAACTTAATAATGAGCATGGTTATGGTCGTATTGAACTCGAACAAAACCGAGCTGATGCGAGTAAACCGCTTGGTTACTCGGTGACTGGCCGATTTAATATTGTCGCAAGCGAAGGAAAAATGGCTATTGGTGGTAACCGAAGAAATAGCGCTGGAGTCATGATTAATTTAGAATCGATCGATTCTGATTCCCTCCGTTTTGTAGTTGTCATAAATGGTGTCGAGCGAGCAAAAATTGACGCAGGTAAAAGTCGTTTTATCGCATTGCAGCCCTATGAAACTTATCAGATAGTATTATCACCGCGCGGCGAAACATTGGTTAACTATGATAACCGGCCTCGAATTGTCACTTTATATCCCGGGAACATTAAAAACCTAGAATGGCAAATCAATAGCGTTAAAGTCGTGATTATGCAAATTGTGAATAAGCAAAATCAGCCAGTAGCCAATGCGCGTTTAAAAGGATTTAATGGGTATGCAAAAACAGATGATTTAGGTTGGGTACAATTAAGGTTGGAGAAAAGTGGTGAACTTATTTTGGTTGATTTAAACGGAAATGAATGTCGTGTAAATATCTCTGAAAATGAATTGGTGGAAACCGTGAATTATTTAGCGGAGAAAAATTGTTGGTAGTTTATTTTTTGTTTACAGGACTCAGATTTACTCTGGCGAAACGGTCATGGTTAACGTCCCACGATATCTACCTGGGTTAGCGGCTTGCAAATCCTGACGACGAATGCGAATACGAATATTGGCACTGAGCCCATCACTGCAATTCAATTGATCGGATGCGCGACTTTGACGAGTTAAGGGTTGACCTGGCCGCATTCTTCTTGCACCGCGTCTGCGAGGCCTGTCATTGTAAAAAACCCGGTAGGAAATGCGGTCGATCCCATTGGATATTTCAAAACTGCCAGCAGCACCGTCTCCTAACATGACAATTTGGTATCGACCGTTTGGGATCACGTTGGTACAAATATTTTTGCCATCTTGAAGACGCCCATTCCCCGGATATAAGCCAAAATCAAAATCTTGTAAGTCTGATATTTTGACATCCGCATTGAGCGGCATAATAGCGGTTGTCATGCAAATCAGTGAAAAAAACTTTAGACTCTTGAACCCGTTCATTATTCAGGGATCATCGTTAGAGTCAAAGTGCCAGAGTAGGAGCCACCACCCGCTGTCGTGAGAGAACTGTTCTCTATTAATAAATCAATATTCGCATTTTCGGTAAAACAACCAAACAAATTAAAAAATGACCCGCTTGTTGTTTGTCCAAGCAAAGCTGAATTTGAAGACAATTCTAACTGTCCAGTAGTCCCTGTTTGATCGTTGAAAAAAACGCGATAAGGTAAAAAATCGGTGCCGTTGGTTAATGCAAAGGCGTTAATGTCGAAGCCATCACCATCACCTGTTGCACTCACACGATATTGCGTGGTGCCATAGACACCTATACATAAATTGTCGTTGGCCGATAAATTACCGCCAGACCAAGAACCGAAAGTGAAGTCACTTAACCCGGTGACTCGACTTAACAGTCCTAAAGTCAGGGTAATGTCTACACTGGCATCAGAGCTTGCACCCAGTTGACCTTGTTCGGCAGAAAAAATGGTCTGGTTGAATAAAAGCGAGGCGAAAAGAAATATAAAGCTAAATAAACGCTTAGTATTTATTGGAGAAATTTTAGTCGAGTTAGTCATCTATGAAAAAGCAGCTAGAGGTTTCTAGCTGCTTTAAACCTAAAAAATCAGTCGCTGATTATTCTGGCGATACAACCATGGTTAATGTGCCACCATAGGTTCCAGCAGGTGCTGCCGCTAAATCGCCGCTCGCTACTGTAATTGTGACAGATACATTATCGGTACCACCACAAGTTGTACTGCTAGTGTTGGCGTTTAACTGTCCACCTAGTACGACGTTAGTGGTCATTGTTGTGGTGGTTGAAGCTGGAATATTGGTGAAATCAACGGCATAAGGAACTGTACTTGTTCCATCGGTTAGAGTAAATGCGCTAGAACCACCATCACCAGACATAGTGATATCAAACGTTCCAGCCCCGTTACGGTAGACGCAGAAAGTGTCAGTAGCACTCAAATCTACACCACCGCCGCTGAAGGTACCTAAAGCTAAATCTGTTAGATTTGAAACCTGAACTAGGTCATTAATGTCAACGGTTATGTCTAATGTACCAGTTGAATTTGTACCTAAAGATCCTTGAGTCGCAGCCATTACTGAACCAGAAATAAGACCTAAAGCCAATAAGGATGTTTTGATCAATTGTAATTTTTTCATTGTTTTATACCTACTTAATTTAATGGATGTAATCAATCGAGGCCCTGCTTTTTGCTAAACCTCATTAACCATGAACACCTTGTTTTGCTGACTCTATACTACAAAAATGAGCTTATGCCTATCCTTTGACGTTTTGAGTTATTGGTTGATTCGCCATTAGTCTATCGAATTTATTAATGTAACACAAGAGAATTGTTATCTAACTAATTGATTTATAAGGTTATAATATGTGACGTATTTTTGTTTTCTATGACAAAAATTGTCACATGATTTTGACGGTTTATATCATTGGTTATCTATCTATTTGATTTTTAAATATAAATGACCGTTTTAATCATGTTTCTGCATTGATGCTGAGTGAATGAAGTGTCAAAATAATGGCAGTATGGAAATCAATTAATTTCAATTGAATGAGTTTTATTTATTTATTTTGTGAACTAGTAGGCGTTTTTGTATTTAAAAAAATGAATAATGAAGGGTTTGGTGTTTAATCTTGGTCAGAGGGCTGAGTAAAGCCTATTAGATATCACCAAAATAACACTGAAGGATCGAAATTGCCGAAAGTCCTGCAGTTTCAGTTCTTAGAATTCTTGGTCCTATCACTACCCCCTCACATTGGATCGCATTAAGATGTTTTGTGTCTTTTTCGGAAAAACCGCCTTCTGGGCCTATCATCAGCTGTAAAGATTGCTGAATGTTAAGATCGCGAAATTTTTTTTGGGCAGTAGGCTCTAAATAGACCGAAAGGCTTTGGAATTTTTCCAGTTTATTTAACGATATTGGTTTGTGAAGTTGTGGAATAACAGCCCGGCCAGATTGCTCGCAAGCACTGATGATAGTCTTATGCCAGTGTTGTAATTTTTTATCCAGTCTTTTGCCATCTAGTTTGACATTACATCGTTCAGTGAACAATGGAGTGAATTCTTTTATGCCTAATTCAATCGCTTTCTGAATAATTAAATCCATTTTATCACCGCGAGCGATGCCCTGAAATAAATGGATTTTTAATGGGGATTCATTTTGCGGATCAATTCGATTGGATAGTTTAACTTGACAGCTTTTTTTTTCGATTTGTTCAACAGTCGCTAAGTAATCGAAACCATCACCGTTAAAAAGTACTAATTCGTCGCCCATTCGATATCTTAAAACTTGAACACAGTGATGTGCAGCATCGGAAGGCAGATCTAATGAAGAGTTTTCTTTAAGTTCAATGGGGGTGTAAAAACGATGGCTTCGCATAGGCTTTTCTTGTAGTAGGGGCGTGCGTCTCACCGCGAATAGGTCGTAGGTAAATGTATGAACATTTTTCTGAACGATTGTTTCGTGGCGAGACGCGCGTTTAAGGTGTTAATACCGATAATGATCTGGTTTATAAGGGCCGTCCACATTCACACCAATATAATCCGCTTGTTCTTGAGACATTACCGTTAATTTGGCACCAATTTTTTGCAAATGTAATCGTGCAACTTTTTCATCTAGATGTTTTGGTAGGACGTAAACTTCATTGCCGTATTGATCACCCTTTTTCCAAAGCTCAATTTGCGCTAAGGTTTGGTTGGTAAATGAATTAGACATTACAAAACTGGGATGCCCAGTAGCACAACCTAGATTGACCAAACGACCTTCCGCCAACATGATTATTTTATTACCATTAGGTAGAATAATATGATCGACCTGAGGTTTAATATTATCCCATTGATACTGTTGCATCGCTGCGATTTGAATTTCGTTATCAAAATGACCAATATTACAAACGATGGCTTGGTTTTTCATTTTCAGCATGTGGGTTTCGGTGATAATATCGAAGTTACCGGTGGTGGTGACAAAAATATCTACATTGTGGCAAACATCATCGGTGGTCACAACACGATATCCTTCCATCGCTGCTTGGAGCGCGCAAATCGGGTCGATCTCTGTAATCATTACTGTGGCTCCTTGGCCTCTTAAGGATTGGGCGCAACCTTTACCGACATCGCCGTAACCACAAACCAAAGCCACTTTACCTGCGATCATGACATCGGTGGCGCGTTTGATGCCATCTAATAAAGATTCTCGACAGCCATACAGGTTATCAAACTTTGATTTAGTGACCGAATCATTCACGTTAATCGCAGAAAATGGCAAAGTGCCTTCTTGTTGCATTTGATATAAACGTTTAACACCAGTAGTCGTTTCTTCAGTGACCCCCTGAATCGAATCAGTTAAGCGTTGATAAAGGTCCGCGTCTTTTTCCAGCTGGATTTTAATCGCGTTAAACATTTCGATTTCTTCCTCGCTGCCAGGATTATCAAGCACACTGATATCTTTAGCGGCTTTCAGACCGAGCACAACCGCCATGGTCGCATCTCCACCATCGTCTAAGATCATGTTACAAGTTTGGCCATTGCCCCAGTCTAAGATCCGATGGGTAAATTCCCAATATTCTTTTAGAGATTCGCCCTTGTATGCAAAAACAGGAACTCCCTTTGCTGCCATTGCAGCGGCAGCATGATCCTGAGTCGAATAGATATTACAAGATACCCAGCGAACTTCCGCACCAAGGGCGATTAAAGTTTCCATCAAAACAGCGGTTTGAATGGTCATATGCAAAGAGCCAGCAATACGAGCCCCTTTCAGCGGCTTAGCATCGCCAAACTCTTCGCGCATTGCCATGAGTCCTGGCATTTCAGTTTCAGCGATGGCGATTTCTTTATCGCCCCAAGTGGACTGTGATAGATCTTTGACGAAAAAATCTCCGTCGCAATCAAAAGTGTTGTTATCAGACATAGGTAGTCTCCATTCTAAAAGTTAGAATGAGCGCCCTTTATAAAATAGGAGTTCCAGTTGAGCGTGACAGGATTATTGGGTTCATTAAAAGCTAAACCGATGTACCTGCTGCAGCGCCCCTCAACTGGGGTTGAAAATCATTTGTAAATTATAGACTATATTTTATAACTTACAGCCCTGCATCAGCTCTTAATGCATCAGCTTTGTCGGTAGCTTCCCAAGTAAAATCTGAATCTTCACGGCCAAAATGACCATAGACTGCGGTTTTTTGATAGATCGGTCGGATTAAATTTAGCATCTTAATTAGGCCGTAAGGGGTTAAATCAAAATGAGAATTAACTAAATTGATGAGTTTGTCTTCTGATACTTTGCCAGTCCCGAAGGTATCTAAGCTAATACTGGTGGGCTCAGCGACACCGATAGCATAAGAGATTTGAATTTCACAACGATCAGCCAGACCTGCCGCAACAATATTTTTTGCTACATATCGACCCGCATAGGCCGCAGAGCGATCAACCTTAGAAGGATCTTTACCGGAAAAAGCGCCACCACCATGGTGAGCCGAACCGCCATAGGTATCAACAATAATTTTACGTCCGGTGAGGCCGCAATCGCCGACGGGGCCGCCTATGACAAAATTACCGGTTGGATTAATATGAAATTTGGTATCTGTATGAATTAATTCTGATGGTAAAATAGGCTTAATCACCAATTCCATTAAGGCTTCTTTGAGTTCATTTTGACTAACATCCGGATGATGCTGAGTAGATAAAACCACCGCATCAATGGCCGAAGGCTTGCCATTGTCATAGCGAAGTGTCACCTGGCTTTTGGCGTCAGGCCTTAACCAAGAGACGGTATTGTTTTTTCTAATCTCGGCTTGTTTGGCGACCAGCTGATGTGACCAAGTAATGGCGGCAGGCATAAGCACGCTGGTTTCATTAGTGGCGTAACCAAACATGAGCCCTTGGTCACCGGCACCTTGTTGTTCTTTTTCTGAACGATCCACCCCCTGATTGATATCGGGTGATTGTTTTCCTATCGCATTGATCACAGCGCAGGTCTGGCCATCGAAGCCCATTTCAGAGCTGGTATAACCGATATCACAGATGGTCTTTCGGACAATTTCCTCCAAATCAACCCAAGCTGATGTCGTCACTTCACCAGCGATGATCGCCATACCTGTTTTCACCATAGTCTCGACAGCAACACGAGCATTTTTGTCTTTGACTAAAATAGCATCTAATACCGCGTCGGATATTTGATCTGCTATTTTATCCGGATGACCTTCTGACACGGATTCTGAAGTAAAGGTTTTGTATGTTGCCATTATGAGAATGTCCTTTCAATGAGGCCTAAAACTATTTGAATTAAGTTAGATGCTTGTCAAATCAAGCCTACACATAGGCCCGAATCAGAGAGAATTGTATCCTTTTTTGAAGCGGATTTAAAACTCTATTTTGAGCCCGGCTGAAGTGGTTGCTATTTTTTGTTATCACGCTAAGTTGGATGATTTCGATTGATTTTCCGGATATCGCTCGATAATATCACCGGCCTGCGCCTTGAAATCACCAGCAGCATCCACAAAAAAGAAAAAGGCTTGAATTTGCCATTGGTTTTTTAACGGTTTTCTCCAGTGATAAACTTTGGCTCCTTGAAGCATGACGCCATCGCCGATCTTAAGTGAAACCGCGTGGCCTTGTTTTGCCTGTTTTTCTTCCGACAGGTAAATTGGCCAAACCTCGTCACCTTGGTAGTCGATGGGGATGCTGAGTGAGAATTCACAGGCCTCACGGTCAATGTGTTTTGGTAGAGTGGCATTTTGGGAATAAAGACGAACAGCGTTAAAGGTGGCGACTAGTTCAATACCAAAAAGTGATGAGAGCTGCTCGCAAAAAAATTGGTGAACTTCGGCAAAACAATCATCGCCGTAAACCCATTGACTCAAAGGGCATAGGCCGCATTTTTTGAGTTTATCGGCAGATTGTAAAATATGAATACGCTTTGATAGTAATTGGCAGGTTTCTGGTGTTAATAATTTATCGAGTTGCACAAATCGTTTATTAGATAATTCTTGAGCTAAGCCTGTTAATAAATCTAAACCAGTTGTCGATTGTCTTAACATTCTACTGTCTCTTGTTGGATCACCCGGTTAATATGAGGGGTTAACCGTTTTTTCATATGGGTCATTATTTTGAACAGATCGTCACAATAGACACTGGGATTGTCGAATCGGTTTTTATCCGACCAACGAGTTGCCATCGGCCCTCCAGCACAAGCATCTTTAAATTCGCAAGATAAGCATTTTTCGCTGAGATTTAGGGAACTATGGTAGATTTCCTGCCATAGTGGATCTTCGCAGACTTGCTGTAGTTTATCCGTTTTTATGTTGATTTTACTAGGAGCGAGCCCCGCAGCACCTCGTAGATCGTCAGTAGCTTCCAGAGTGCCATCCGTTAATAAGGTTACGGTGGAAATATAACCTGCTCCAGAATTTTGTTGCTGGGCGCTCAATACCATTTGTTTCATGTATCTATCCAGCGTGCGAATGCCAATGTCTTGTTCGATTAGTTTGTCTATATAGTGGTCAAATAGATCGCAATAATAGTCAGCAATGGGCTCTAATTTATTTTCATGATGTAAACAGGGGATCAATGAATCAAACTGCTTAATGCCGAGTTCATTAACCAAATGGTCAACAAATTTGGTTGCACCTGTTTGTGGATCGGCGACTGATAAAATATAAACCGACAGACCCGCATCGCGTAGTTTCTTAATGGCCGCAACCGTTTTTAAGTAAGTTCCTCTGCCCTTATGGTCAATCCGGTACTTGTCATGGACCTGTTGCGCACCGTCCATGCTAATACCTAAAACGACATTGTATTTTTTCAAAATTTCGATCCACTTTTCATCAATTAATAAACCATTACTTTGCATGGATAAATAGAATTTACAGTGGGTTGATTGTTCAATGTTTTTGAGCGAACGACAAAGTGATTTAAAGCGATCAAGCGGAAAAAGAGTCGGCTCACCTCCATGAAATGTGATCGAAAATTTTTTCATCGCATAACGAGATACATGTTCCGACAGCTTGGTAATAAGGCTGGTAATAACGTCTGGTAGAATCATTTTAGGTGATGACATCACCAATGGGTCTCTAAACCAATAGCAGTAACTACAGTTAATATTGCAACGACTTGCCAGTTTTATAATTAGCCCATTAACTGTCGGGTATTCAGTCCGGAAGACTTTATCGAGAGGAGGCGTTGCGAGCTTTTTCTTTTTCATTTGTTTCCTTACGGCTCATATTCAGAGCTTAGTGTGGTATTCCATACTAAATTTTTCTTGGCAGAATAAATCAGCGCTTTACACAGCGCTGATTTATTAGTGCAACGATTAGGTTAGCTATCATGCATTTGCTGGTCAGGTTGTTTGTCATGCATTTGCTGGTCAGGTTGTTTGTCATGCATTTGCTGGTCAGGTTGTTTGTCATGCATTTGCTGGTCAGGTTGTTTGTCATGCATTTGCTGGTCAGGTTGTTTGTCATGCATTTGCTGGTCAGGTTGTTTGTCGTGCATTTGCTGGTCAGGTTGTTTGTCATGCATTTGTTGGTCAGGTTGTTTGTCGTGCATTTGCTGGTCAGGTTGTTTGTCATGCATTTGTTGGTCAGGTTGTTTGTCGTGCATTTGCGTTATTGAACCACCATCGTTTACTGTATTTAACATTGATTGTAGTTTACTATTTAATTTATCAGAATTGTTGGCATAAGCTAAATTTGATCGCATAATTAATGGTCCTTTTTTAGTTAAACTTCAGTAGAGCTCATATAATGTAAAGCTCGGAATGATATAGACTAGAACAGTTATATATTGCTGTCAAATAATAGGTTACACTTCTTTAGCCGATAATATAGTTGGTTTTTAATAATAAATGCAGCTTTCCTCATCAACAACTAACTCCAAGTCAAAGAACGAGTGGAATAATCGTTTCGTTTCTGCAATTCAGTTTTTTGGTTTTATATTCTTCAGTTGTCAAATGACCTTAGTAAAGGCGGAGGACAACTTTTTAAGTAATATATGGAATCCATATTTTCAATCCTATACGGCCGATGATGGACTATCTCAATCTGAGGTATTAAAGATTATTCAGGACGATAATGAGTTTTTGTGGTTCTTGACATCCGCTGGGGTCGATCGTTTTAACGGTTTTGGTTTTGAACAGATATCTTTTGATGATTCGGCTGGACTTAATGCCCAACTAGATATTGTAACGTTATTTCTCAATCATCAAAAACAAGTTAGCGTTATCACTCGTTTTGGTAGCTACTATATTTTTGATCCGGTTCAAGTTCAGTTTGTTGCTGGTTTCATACCTGTCAATAATCAACGGGTCAACATTGCTAAAATGATGGCCAACGGTCAAGTCTATTTGTTTGGTTTTCTTGGTGTGACGGTATTGGATTTAGAAGCAAAACCCGTAATCTACAAAGAACCGATAAATAAGCAATTAGCCGAATTAATCAACATTACCAACGTTTATGTTGATAATAATCAAATATTTTGGATTAGCAGCAAAGACGGTCAATTATTTTCCTTTGATCCTTTTGAAAAAAATTCATCTGTTGGGTTAGTTACACATCATTTTTTGCTGAATGATGGTAGTCCTGTGAATCATCAAAAAGGCATATTTGTCACAACATACAATAAGCAATACGTCATTGTCGCATTTCGCTCGGGAGAATTATTTCGGGCTAGTCACGATATTATACTTGGAAAAATATTGCCAACACTAAATAATCTGCAAAAACAACCTAAATTGATTTCTTCTATACTTCAAACAAGTTCGGATTATTTTTGGATAGGAACACGCAATGACGGTCTTTTTAGGGTTTCTATATCGTCATTTTCGGCTCGGAATTATCGTGCTGAGGTCAATCAGCCTGGTTCACTTATATCCAATAATATAGATGGTTTATTCTTGGATAAACAGGGGCAGCTTTGGGTGAACTCTTCCAACGGAGTTAATTTTGCTAACATTAATTTGAAACGATTTTTTCAAATTGGAGGAAATTTTGCTTATGTACCAAAGCTACCATCATCCTTTGTTAGTCCGATATTATTAGGCTTAAATAATGAATTATGGACAGGTAGTTCAGACGCGGGATTGAGCCTTTCAAACTTCAATAGGAAACAAAACAGTTCACCATTGATCCATTTCAACAATCCGGTTTTCATAACAAGGCTGGGACTGGACAGTGAAAATAAAATTTGGGTTGGAAGTGATCGCCAGTTTCAATGGTTTGATGCCACTAATCATGATGAATTACCTATTAGTGAATTGTGGAACAAAGCCAGTAGATTTGGTGTGTCTGCGATGAGAATTCGAGGAGGGGAAAAATTGTTAGTCGATAGAAATAATCGTCTTTCTTATCAAAATAATAATGAGCAGGTTTTTCAATGTATAATTTCTCAAAATGACTCTGACCCCCTCATATCGGTGATAAGCAACCCAATTAATCAGACTTATTGGTTGGCCGGGAATAAAAACAATCTGCTGTATCAATTCAATGCTAAAACTAAAACTGTGACCAAAGAAGAGCTATTTGCGGTCAATGGAAAGGCAATTAAAGGTATTATTTCCTTATTGAATTTAAACAATAGATTTCTTTGGATAGGAACTAAAGGACAGGGAATTCTTCGTAAAAATCTAAAAACCGGCGAAGCATCTTGGTTAGTCGCAAATGACGGATTACCCGACAATACTATCTATTCTTTACTTTCAGACAATCTTGGAAATATCTGGATTACTTCCAATAAAGGACTCAGCCGTTTTTCTGTGAGTACTCAAAAAATTCAAAATTTTACGGTAGCAGACGGTATTCAGAGTAATGAGTTTAACGGAAAGTCAGCCTTTCGAAGCGAGACAGGATTGCTGTTTTTTGGCGGTATCAATGGAATTACGGTTATCGATGAGAATACCTTTACCCTTAATCAACATATTCCGAAAACCTATATTCATAGTGCATCACTTTTTACAAATGATGGTTTAAAACGGCTGACGCTTTCTCAAGATTCTCTTGGAGAACTGGACTATCAATCAAACTCTCTTAGTTTTAAAATTGGCGCGATTGATTTATTAAATCCTGATGGCATTCATTATTCCTACCGCTTAGTCGGTCAATCGGATCAATGGCAAGCTCTCGGTAATAATCGAACCATTAACTTATTACAGCTGCCAGCTGGAGATTATATTTTTGAAGTGACTTCCTGTAATAGTGAAAATACCTGCAACCCTATTGCAAAAACAGTCCGTTTTAGTATTGCCCCCGCGCCTTGGTTAAGTCGCTGGGCTTTTGTTGTTTATGCATTAATACTGCTGTCTGTTATTGGTTATTTTATAAAAAAGCACAAAGATAAATTACAAATGCAAAAAATGCTAGCAGAGAATGAGAAAAAGATTTCCCAGGAACTACGAAGCTTAAATACGCTAAAAGATCAGTTTTTGGCCAATACATCTCACGAGCTTAGAACGCCACTGAATGGGATCATTGGTCTTAGTGAAATGTTGCAGACAGAACCCAAAAATATTTCAATTGAGGAATCTCAAAAATCATTGGCGGCCATCCAAGAATGCGGTGTTCAACTGAATGACCTCGTTAACGACTTACTGGATTTTTCTCAGTTTCATAATAAACGTATTAGGCTGAACCGAACTGTTTTTTCTGTTCGACCGTTGTTTGAGGAAATAATGCACCTGCTCCAACCGATGTTATTCGAGCAATCACTTAAAATTGAAATTGATATGAGCCGTTTAGATATAATGGTCTATGCAGATAAAAATCGAATAAGACAGGTGCTTTATAACTTACTCAATAATGCAATCAAATTTAGCGATAAAGGAATTATAAAGATTTGTATTAAAAAGATTGATCAGAATATTGAAGTGTCGGTAGTCGACCAAGGTGTTGGGATCGAGCAGAGCAAACAAAAGAGTATTTTTATGTCCTTTACTCAGGTCGATGGTAGTAGTACTCGAAATCAGGGCGGGGTTGGATTAGGCTTATCAATTTGCAAAGAAATTATTGAACTACATGGGGTTGAACTAATGTTACAGTCGGAAATGGCTAAGGGGTCGACCTTTAGCTTTTTATTGCCTGATCGGACTAAGTATGCGGAATAAAAAACATCTTTTAACGGTTGCTCTTTAGTTCCTCTTCGTAGTGGAGGAAGGCCTTATTCGAATCGTTACATTGGCTTACCATGATATATAAACCAATCTTAGAACATGCAATACTTATCAAACGCTACAAGCGTTTTCTTGCCGATACCCACCATTCCGAGCTAGGCGAAATCACAGTCCATTGCCCTAACACGGGGTCAATGAAAAACTGTTGGCAATCGGGATGGGATGTCTGGTTGCAAAAAAGCGATAACCCAAAACGAAAATATCCTTATACTTGGGTACTTGCCAAAAATGAACAGGGAGAATTTATTGGTATTAATACTCATATTGCCAATCAGTTGGTTTATCAAGCCCTTAGTGATAATATCATCAGTGAAATTGATGATATTATCGAGATAAATAAAGAAGTTAAGTATGGTAAGGAAAATAGCCGTGTCGACCTTTTGCTTAAACATCAAGATGGGGTCAAAAATTATATAGAAGTAAAAAGTGTGACTTTAAAAGAGCAAGATGGTTTTGGTTACTTTCCCGATGCGGTGACGACTCGTGGACAAAAACATATTCGTGAATTAATCACCTGTGTCGAGGCTGGACATCGAGCAACATTATTTTTTGTGGTACAACATACCGGAATTTTTCAAATGAAAATTGCGGAACATATTGATGCTGAATATGCATCGCTGATTAAACGGGCGATGAATGCTGGCGTGCAGATTATTGCCTATGGTGCGAAAATAACTAAAACTGAAATTGTCCTAGATCATAAGGTTAAGCTTGTATTGTGATAAAAATGGAGAATTGGTGGAGCGGATGGCCGTTCTGGTTTTGATCCTCAAATTTAACGATTTCTCGACTAATGGAGTTAATTATGACCGATTCAATCGAACCTCTCGATATTGCATACTACTCGGATGTTTTATGTGTTTGGGCTTACGTGTCTCAAATCCGATTGGACGAACTAAAAGCGAACTTTGAGGAAAAAATTGAGATTACTCCTTATCATGTCACACTTTTCGGCGATACTCAGAAAAGAATAGGCGACGGTTGGAGCGAACGAGGCGGTTACGACGGATTTTCAAACCATGTGTTGGAGGTTGGTAGTCAGTTTCCTCATCTAGAAATAAACTTCGATGTCTGGAAAACCTGTAAACCAACTACATCGGGAAATGCTCATTTATTTTTAAAAGCAATTGATCTCTTTGAGCAGGATAGTCATTCCGATTCCAATAAAAACTGGGAGCGTTTTAAATTAGTAAAAAAAGTTGAATGGGCCATTCGTGTGGCATTTTTTAAAGATGCCCGAGATATTAGTCACACGGATATATTGTTTGATATTGCAGACCAGTTTTCAATTAGTAGGAAGGATATTGAACCTTACTTAAATGATGGTAGCGCAATGGCACAATTCTGCAGTGAGCTAGCGATGAAGGAAACCTATAAGCTTGATGGTAGTCCAACTTATCTTTTTAATAATGAGCGACAAAAATTATTCGGTAATGTAGGTTACAAAATATTGGAAGCTAACGTGGCAGAATTACTGGCCAATGGCGTTGAAGGGCACGCTAGTTGGTGTTAGTAAAAATATTATAGTTAAACCGCCACAATTACCCGGATTGCCTCTAGTTGAAGATGAGTTTTCTCAAGATATTTTGTTAATAGTTTTGTTTGCTTTTTTACAAAGGCAATTTCTTCGTCACGAATGTTCGGGTTCTTCTTCTTTAATGAGGTTAAACGATTAAGCTCCTGTTGTTGAGATGTTTGCATTTTTTCAACCACATTCAATAGTACATCATTTGCTTGTTTTTCAGCTAATTTATCTGTTTTAGCTAAAATATTCTTTAATGCTTTTTCTTCACTTTTTAATACTAAGCGCGCATTTTTTTTATCAAGTTTTGAACATTGGCGACTTAATCCTGTGTGTCCTACCTTGGCCGCTAAATCTGAACCATTTATATCTGTTAACAGGCGGAAGCATTGATATGGTAAGAATCGTTGAGCTTGTAAATATTGGGGGGCAATACATTCTAATTTGTAAAGTGTTTCAATCAGCAAAGTTCCGGTTTTGATTGCCTTATTCTCTAGAATACAAACACTGGCGCTACCTTTATTTTCACCTAAGACTAAATCAATGGCACCTGTAATCATGGGATGTTCCCAAGTTAAAAAGTGCATATCGTCACGACTTAACGCCGTTTTTCTATCATAGGTGGCGGTTATTCCATCTTCTGAAAGACCGGGAAAAGCGCCAATGTACATATGGTTGCCGGGCCTAATAACAAAAGCCTTTTCAGAATGATCTTCGAATTCAACGCCAAAACGATCCCAAGTTTTTTGCATAAACATTTGCGGCGATTTTTCATCCATTTGTTTAACTTGTTCTATCAAATGGTTGGCATTTTGTTGATCAAAAGAAGATAGTTCTAATAAGCGATCTTTACCTTGTTGTAAATCTTTATTAATCTGTTTGGTCAACTTTGCGGTTGTACTGATTAATTGATCACTCAATTGATTGTTGTTAGCGTTGATCAATGACTCGACTAATAATTTCTGGGTAACATTAAAGACTTTACCACCTGCAGCGTTAGTCTTTTCAAATGCGTGCATACCTAGTTGGTACCAATCAAATAATACTTGTTGCGCCGTGTTTTGCATATAGGGCACATGTATTTTAATATCTTCGGACTGTCCAATTCGATCCAGTCTGCCAATTCGTTGCTCTAAAAGATCAGGATTAAGCGGTAAATCCATTAACACTAGATGATGACTAAACTGAAAATTACGACCCTCACTACCAATTTCTGAACAGAACATGGCTTGTGCACCATCTTCCATATCGGCAAAATGAGCGGCTGCCCGGTCACGACTAATGAGATCTAAATCTTCATGGAAAGTGCAACAGTTAATACCGAGCTTAAAACGACAATGTAGGTCTAAATTAATGGCGGTATCTTTATTAGCACAAATAATGACCACTTTTTCCTGGCGATAAGATTTCAAGAAATCTTTTAGCCAGTCAATTCTTGGATCAAACTCACACCAACGACTGTCTTTAAATTGAGATTCTGGATGGATGAGTTGCAACACGGCTTCAGCGGGTTTTTCGGGTAAATCTAGTTTAGCCGCTTCATATTCTGGACATTGTCCCAAAGGATGGGCAATTAAAATGCGCTTAGGAAAACCTGATATATTTTTACGCGTATTTCTATAAATCACCCGGCCGGTGCCATTTCTGTCAAGCAATTCAGTTAATATCGTTTTTTTGTTACTTTCTAATACTTCACAATCGGTGATAATGGTCGAGACTTTGGCTTTTAGCGCGCTCGACCAAGTATCATTTTCGTCTAATTCGGATATTAATTCGGCGATTGGTTGGTAATCCTTTTGCTCACTGACAAAAGTGCTCAGGTCAAAAAAACGATTGGGGTCAAGAAGTTTTAGGCGGGCAAAATGACCGTCCTGACCCAGTTGTTCCGGCGTTGCCGAAAGAAGTAATAAGCCCGGCGTACTTTTGGCTACTTTCTCAATTCTTATATATTCATTACTGGGTTTTGAGGGATGCCACTCTAAATGATGAGCCTCGTCCACGATCAGTAAATCCCATTCACCGCTTGCCATTAAGTCAATATCACAATGTGCCATAAACTCGGTCGAGCAAAGCACTAATTGCTCGCTTAGATAGGGATTTTCTAATTCTAAAGAGTCAAGGCTTGTATTTTCATCAAGTCCCATTTCTACTAAATCGGCTTCATCAAATTGGGTAAGTGCTTCAATTCTCGATTGATCGAAAATACTAAAATGCAGATTAAAGCGACGAACCATTTCAACAAACCATTGATGAATCAATGTTTGAGGGACAACGATTAAAACTCGTTGGGCTCGCTGACTTAAAAGCTGTTGATGAATAATCATGCCCGCTTCAATGGTTTTACCTAGTCCCACTTCATCAGACAAAAGCACTCTGGGCGCAAAACGATTTCCTACTTCAAAAGCAATATGAAGTTGATGACCAATGAGATCAACACGTGGACCTTGTAGCCCGATTATTGGGGAACTCTGTTGTTTTTCTCTGGCCTTCATTGCCGAGTAGCGAAGTTCAAACCATTTTCTGGAGTCAATCTGGCCGGAAAATAACCGATCACTGGCTTGATCCAGTTTCAAATAATGGTTGATCTGGGTTTCTGGCAATGGGATCAGTTGATCACTGTCTTCTGTGGCTTTCACCATATAAACCAGCGTACTATTGTGAGGCTCTACTTTTTCTATGATGAACCAATCACCGTGCTGAGTTTCAATATTATCACCGGCAGCATAGGCAACTCTGGCTAGCGGAGCATTGTCACTGGCATAAGTTCTTTGTTCTTCTGTGGCAGGAAAGAAAACAGAGACTAATCGATGATCAACTCTTTCGATGATACCAAGGCCTAGTTCTGTTTCATTTTCACTGAGCCAACGTTGGCCGATTGCAAAATCTGTCATAGTTAATTTTTGGATAGAGCGTTCTTTTGGGTCGGGATTATATCATTTGCCCTTTGAATATCTACATAAATACTAGATTTGCGGAGCCAAAATGGCTATTTTTAGTTAATCCAACTCGGGCTAAGAGTAGCCCTCGGAATACCTGATTAAACAATGGCTCAAAGACCAGTGTCAGTTTTTAGTGACTATCAAAGCAAGGTTGTGCATTAATAGCTGGCTATTGAAAACAATTTTAACGCGGAGAGTCGCTAAAATACTGGTGCTGGATGGTTGCTCTTATCCCGAGTTGAGGTTAGTTAGTCGCCATAGGCAAGTAAACTATCTTTTGAATGGTACATGGATGCAACAATATGACTCAAACTACTACCACTACAACATTGAAAGGCCAAAACAGAATGATTGAATCCATTGGACAAATTGCAATTACTACTTCAGATATTCAAAATTCTCTGGATTTTTACAATAATACTCTTGGTTTTAAACTGTTATTTTAAGCACCGCCTAATCTGGCTTTTTTGCAGTGTGGCGGTGTGCGGATTATGTTGACAACTTTACAAGGAGAAGAGCGTGATCATCATACCTCGGTCATTTATTATAAAGTGAGGAAGCTGGATATGGCTGTGGCAGAATTAAAGAAAAAATTGCACCCAGCTGCAAAAACAAACAAAATTCTAACCACAAGCTAGGGCTTTTAGCTATCACTTCTGCTATACCAAGTCGCGCGCGCTTTTCCATGCCGCATGAGAAGCCCGCCATTGACCAATTCCCTTAAACGTAACTTCAACGTGCTTTGGTTCGCTCCAGTCAGCGCAATGATTTCTTTAATCGTCAGTCTGTCATGCTCATTAAATAACTTTAAAACTTGTACGGACAATAATGGCAGTTCACTGTCATCTTGTGGCGTATGTTCCTGAATTTTTACCTCAAGATTGTCTTTTTGTTTTTTAAGACACCTTAAGAAAAATCCAAGCCATGACTCCCAATTAGGTTTATCGGATTTCAAGCTTGTTTGTGTTCGACGAAGCGCCTTGTAATACAGGTCTTTGTTATCTTCAATGACATGTTCAAGGGAAGCATAAGGCACATAGTCGTACCCCATTCTTAACAGCATCAAGGTCGTGAGAATACGAGATAACCGACCATTTCCATCTTGAAATGGATGTATGGCAAGAAATACCACATTGAATACAGCAACGATCAAGAGCGGGTGCATTGCCTCCTCATCCGTTGCTTTGGATGCCCATTTGACCAATTCTTCCATTTCTCTGGGTGTATCAAAAGGTGTTGCCGTTTCAAAGACCACACCAATCTCTTTGCCGTACGGGTCTTTTGCAACCACATGATTTGGGAATGTTTTGTAGTCCCCTCGATGGCGTTCGTCTTTATCGCTATGACGCAAGAGTGTTTGGTGTAACTGACGAATATGGTTTTCTGTGAGTCTCAAGTCTTCAAATGCTTGAAACACTAAATCCATGGCTTCGGCATAACCTGCGACTTCCTGCTCATCACGATTTTTAAAAGATGAGGTTGTGAGGTTGGATAAAAGTGTTTCTACTTGAATGTCAGAGAGCTTCGCACCTTCAATGCGAGTGGATGATCCGATACTTTCAATGGTAGCAACCTTACGTAACTGACTCAATCGGTCGGGAGACATCGTTTTTAACAACGTCCACCTTCCCTTAAACTCATCAATCTCTGCTATGAATTTAAGTATCTCCTGCCCGATAATAATTTTCGGTTCTTGCATTTGATCTCAATCATTTAATTTACCCAATACCTTATCTGATAATACCCGATTTTATCCGGTTCTGAAACCAAATTTTTGCCTCTCATATAATCGGACACGGCTAGCGCATTTTAATCCCTTGTTCCATAGGCTTGATCGAAATTCATCGTCCAGCGTTGCCATTTTTTTCTTACGAGCAATACTCGCTGACTTACTTTTGTCCTGCTTAAACAGATCCAAAGCTATTTTTCGCATGACATTAAAAACTAAAGCCCCACGTCCTTTTCGTATGCGCGACTCATCTTCTCTAAACGTCATATCTAATATCCAATGCATACTTTCAACTTGCCAGTGACTGCGAACGGCATTCAAGGCTTGGTCTGCATTGAGTTCCAGTGAGCTGATATACCATCGCTCTTCTTGGATCATTTTTCCCGTTGTTTTTTCAAGGGTTTCCGATGAAATCGTTATAATACTTTTCAGCCCTTTCCAACGATAATCTTTCGCTAGCCAAGATAAATTAATCAGCATTTGCTGACACTTTCGAGTTTCAATACGACCGTGACCACTACTAATATCAGTATGTTCATCATCGTTTTCCTTCGATATTCCTTCTCGTTCAACCTTGTGCCACCAAGCTTCTAACTCCGCTTGCATACCAGAATGATTGCCTTTAAGTGCGAGTATAAAGTCCGCTTTTTGATGGATGATTTGCTGAGCTATTTTCTCTTGGCATCCCATAGCATCAAGGCGATGAGTTTACTGAGCGGATGCTTACGGCACTTAATGCGATGATGTTAGATATGCTGGCAGCGGTCGCTCGAAAAGATTATGACGACAGGAGAAGACGACAAGCGCAAGGAGTACAGCGCGCCAAATAAGAAGGGAAATATAAAGGCCGTAGAGAAGATAAAGTTTTACATGGTAAGATAGAAAGCCTTTTACTTGATGGCAAAAGTTATGGCAAAATTGAACATCTAAGTAGGTTGTTCTCGTCATACAATATCCAAGATCAAGAAGCGTCTTAAAGAAAAACATAAGGTGGTATAAGTTGAGGATTTATAGACAGTACGGGCATTGCCGCAAATATTTAATTACTACAGTCTTGTTGAACTTTAGTTCAATTTATAGGAGAAATTCTCTTTTGTTTTTTAATTATTGCAAAAAAGTGGTACGAATGAAGATAGAATGCGAATTTACTTTGCCTTCGGTAAGCAGTATTTATAGGGAATGTCCACAATGATAGCCAAACCCAAGAATGTAATTATTAGTATTAAGCCTGAATACGCATTAAAAATTATTTCGGGAGAAAAAACGATAGAACTTCGCCGCAGGTTTCCAACAGATGATATTGAGGGTGGTATTGCTCTTATTTATGCATCCAGTCCAATACAGGAAATTATTGGGTATACAATTATAGCGAAGGTGAAGCGACTTTCAATTAGCTACTTGTGGAAAACATGTGGGAAAAGGGCATGTGTTACTAAAGAGTTCTTTTATTCCTATTTTGAGGGTCTAGAATATGGTTTTGCACTTGAGATGAGTGAGCCTGTTAAATTAAGAAAACCTCTTGATATACGGCGAATGGAAGAAGAGTTTTTTGTATCTGCTCCGCAATCTTTTCGTTACGCACCAGATAAGGTATTAGACTGTGTGGCAGCATGAACGGGCTGAAAATACTGATAGACACAAATATTTTAATCGGACTTGAGGACAATAGAAAAATAACAGAGGTGTATTCCTCGCTTTTTCAAAAATGCCTTCAACATGGTGTACAGGTTTTTGTTCATGAGGCATCAAAGCAGGACATTAAACGAGATAAAGACCTTGAACGTCAAAATATTATCCTATCGAAGATTGAAAAATTTCTACTGCTTGAAAATATTCCCATACCTGAGCAAGATCAGTTAGAACATACTTATGGAAAAATTAGCAAAGCTAATGATTATATAGATGTAATTTTGCTCTATACCCTGCATGATATTGATGCCGTTGATTTTTTGGTAACACAAGATCGGGGACTACATAAGCGTGCCTCTAAAATTGGTATTTCTGACCGAGTTTTTAGGGTTGAAGATGCTCTGGTCTGGCTTCGAGAAAAATATGATCGAACCAAGGTGGCGTTACCATATATCGAAGAAAAGCAATGTCATCAAATCAATAGAAAAGATGGTATATTTGCCTCGCTCAGCTCTGACTATGGGGAGTTCGATGCATGGTTTCAAAATAGTTGTGTTCGGGGTCATCGATATTGCTGGACTATTCATTTTGATAATGAAATTGCAGGAATAGCTATTCGGAAAGAAGAGAACTTCGATGAACTTATAAAGAATATACATACAGCAGAAGAGCATTTCCAGACTAAGCCGGATAAGATATTAAAAATTTGCACCTTCAAAATTCGTGAAGAATATCGAGGTGAAAAATTTGGCGAGCAATTGATTAAGCAGGTTCTTTGGTGGTCGTATAAAAATCGATATGATTTCATATATTTAACGGTGTATCCAAAACATAAGAATTTAATCGATTTACTCTTGCAGTATGGTTTTGAAGTAATAGGTCGAACAAAGGGAGAACTTTATTTAGGGAAAACATTTTCAGTTGGCGTATTTAAAACTTGTGCTAATAAAGATCCTCTTCAGTATCATCGTCAATTTTACCCTGCCTTTTTAAGTGGTGAGCCTGTTGGTAAATTTCTGATACCCATCAAGTCAGCGTACTATGAAACTCTTTTCCCTGAGAATATTAATAACCGTCAAGCGGGTTTATTTGATGCGACGGGTTTGTCCAGTAATAAAATCCCCGGCAATACAATACGTAAAGTTTATGTTTGTAATGCGAAAATCAAAGCCATAAAAAAAGGTGACATTTTATTATTTTTTCACTTGAAAAATAATTTTTCGTTTCATTCTCAATCACTAGTGAGTGTTGGGATTGTTGATGGCTTTGACGTTACGAGTAGTCATGAAGAGTTGCTGCGGCTTACGGCAAAGCGCTCTGCATTTAGTCAAGAAGAACTAACTGGTTTGACGAGCGGAGGAAAAAAGCAGGTTAAAGTTGTAAATTTTCTCTTAGCGGGGCATATCAGTCCAGCAATCCTAATGGCTCGATTGGATGAAATCGGGATAAAAGGTCCGGTTCAATCAATCCGAAGGATATCTCATGAGCATTACATAGCGTTAGAAAAGGATATTAAACTAGATGTCAAAACTTTATTATAACCTAACTGTGATTGCCGGATTATCTGGTGTTGGAAAAACATTTTTAATCAATAAAATTATGAAGGGAGATAGTAAATATACCCATTTTTCAGCGGGTTCTTTAATAAGAAAACGCCGAGAAAATATTAGTCATGACGAGCTAAGGCTTCTTGATTCAAGTGAAATTTTGCAAAATCAGCATTTACTCATCGATCAACTCAATATTGAAAAAGAAGGCGTCGATATTAACGCCCATATTCTATTTGATGCTCATATGATCATAGATACAGATAAAGAATTGATTGAAATACCTTCAGAGATATTTAAAAAATTAAATCCGTCACGAATAGTATTCTTGTATGAAAATCCAGAGACTATTTTAAAGCGCCGGTCATATGATGTTTCGCGCAAACGGCCTATCAAAACATTAGGCGAAATTCAGTTTCAGCAGGAACGCTCAAGAAAACTCGCTAAGCAGTATAGTAACGATCTATCCGTTGATTTCATCAACCATTCATCTGCCGATAATATAACGCTAACAGAAAAAATAGGATAATGTTTTAAAGTGACTTGCAGGACTAGAAATACAGCTCAAGTCGTGATGTCCCCTTTCCGATTATTTGCATCGAATTGATATTCTAAGAGAATGGGCGACTGACCATGACCTGATTTGTTTAAGTGGATATTTTCTGCTCTAATCCAGACGCTACTATAAATAATAATCTCGCTTGATTAGGCAAGCAGGATATTTAAGAGCTGCAACTTAAATTCTTCTGTATAATCACTAAATATTGGGGCTATTCAAATAGGCTTTTTTAGCTAATGGCCAATCAGACTACAATAAACCGACAAAGGATGGAGTTTTCGTGGGAACAAATCTGGATAAAAAAACACAAGGAGCATGGCTTATTCACCATGCAAGTAAGCAAAAGAAGAACGTATAATGCCTGTAGTCTGATATCATTCCTCTGTCATGAGGGAACTTAACTTGAATGTTGAAGAGTTTATTTACAACACAAACAAAGCTGATAACGTTGATATGCTGTTTCAATGTTTTGAAACAGCAATGGGTGAGTTAGGATTTGATCGACTTCTGTTGGCGTTAATGAATGATCATCCTACATTGAAAAAAGAAGCTGAACACGGAGTAGTAAAGAACTACCCTGATGATTGGGTGAATTACTATCTATCGCAGGAATATGATGAAATTGACCCTGTTAGAACATTGTCATTTGCAAGAACAGGGGCATATACTTGGGATGAAATAATAGAATCAAAGACGCTAACGGAAAAGCAAAATCTTATGTTTAATCAAGCGTCAGAAGCTAAACTATATAGTGGTGTTGGGGTGGCATTACATGGTGGCGGTGGTGCAGTGGCAGCACTTGGGGCAGCCAGCTCAGAAAAGGGCGTCGAGACTAATCAGTTTATTCTCGATAAAGTAAACCTTATGGCGCATCAATTTTATACCTGCTTTTGGCGATTAATGGGAAAAGATGTATTTTCTCTACCAGTTTTACTTACAGATAGAGAGCAGGAAGTATTAAAATGGTCTGCCAGAGGTTTCACTAAAGCCAATATTGCTGATCGCCTAAATTTGTCCATACATACTATAGATAGTCACATTCGTAATTCCATGAGAAAACTTGATGCAAAAAATATTACTTCCACAGTCGTAAAGGCCATTAATCTCGGACTCATTCAAATTTAGCCTACCTAATACAGTATTACCAATATCACGCGAATACGTGATACTCAGCCCGAAAAAGCTATGTAACACTACCTCTATTTCTACTATGAAACTGGAGAGTGTTTATGCGTGTTTTAAATATAATATTAATAAGTTTTTTATGTCTTTTAACAGCTTGTGGTGGAGGGAGTGATACTCCCAAACCACCACCTCCCGTAGTACAAACCGCAGAAGGAAATTTTATTGATAGCGTGGTAGAAGGGCTTGAATATAGCTCTGGTGAGCAAAGTGGTATTACCAGCGATTCCGGTACATTTATCTACGAGTTAGCAACAAATGGTGATCCTGCCGATGTGACTTTTACCGTAGGTGCTATTACTTTGGGTACGGTAACAGGCAACGCAATCATTACACCGGTTGATCTCACCGGTTCTGATACTTCACTGGCTAATACTCAAAATATAGTCCGTTTTTTGCTTATGCTCGACTTTGATGGTGATAGCAGTAACGGAATTACCATATCCAGTGAGGTGAGGGAGATTGCTGCAAACTGGGTACAGGTGGATTTCACCAGCTCGGATTTTGAGGCAGATCTGGCAAGCATCATTTCTGATGTATCAGTTGTTGATAGTCGTACTCCAATTCTGCCTACCACTTTGGTGGCACAAGACCATCTTGAGGGAACCTTATCCTGTCTGTCATCTGGTGTATTTAAAGGATCGTTTAGTGGCGGGGATAATGGAACATTTTTGTTATGGATTCAACATCAACGCTTTGACCCATTTGCTTTTGGTGACAATACACCAAGAGTTGGTGTAACGAGTGCCTTGGTGTTTAGTACCGATGAAAATCTTGTATCTGGTGTAGCTCCACAACGAGGACTATCATTCGACAGCGATAAACAGTTTATCTCTGGTGTGGTGTCTACGGGTGCGGAATTTAGTGGTGATCTGGAAAATTACCAAAGCATCACCAATGGAGTTTGGAATAATGGGCTTTCTAATGAATCGGGTACATTCATTGGTGAGCGGGTAGGAGGGGATGAAAATGCTAACCACCGGCTTGCCGGTTTTTTTAACCTTCAAGGTTTCCCCTTTAGTGCGGATGGTTCAGGACTACTTGCTCTGGATATTATGGCGGATAATTCTGTAACAGGAATAATGGTGACATTACGTGGTGATGAAACTACGCTTAGTGGGTCATTAACCGCTAATGTCATTACCGTATCCGGTGGTGGTAATGAGCTTGAATTAGCCTTTGATGCTGATGGTACAGATAGCAGCAATGATCTTGCGCTGGGTACGACTTCCGGCTTTATCGGTACGATGAGTGGAGCAAGCGGTACAAGCGATGTGATCGGTACTTCCTGCCAGCCTGATTAATAAATATTGTGAGCAGGGATGCT
>Ga0256845_1000196_pt1 | contig 56319 bp, 49 predicted proteins | sample RiftiametaG_FD_189101 | JGI IMG/M metagenome (GOLD analysis project Ga0256845, IMG submission 189101) | Tube worm associated microbial communities from hydrothermal vent at the East Pacific Rise, Pacific Ocean - Riftia | ecosystem: Host-associated > Annelida > Integument > Unclassified ...
ATTTTACAAACCATGCTGGATATAAAATATAATCATGGCAGATACGTATATTATTTCGTTATAAAACAACAATGTCATATTGTCTTTCAGAGTATAAGATCGGGTAAAGTGAGGCTTAGATATGCTTTTGCAGCGCATCTGTTTCAAGTGAAACCCTAAGCTGCAAAAGCATATCCAAGCCTCACTTCTTCCTTTTATTTTTCTATAATAACCAAAAAAACAAAATTGTATGTAAATATTTTCAATATTGACTGAAAATTTCTTAATTTTTATTATTTTGTTGACACTGAAGACTAATTCCTATACGTAGGTATCCATTAATACGTATAAAAAATATAATACTTAATTATTAATTTAATACATAGGTGTTACCATGGCACAGAAAGTTACTTTAAGCATTCCAGATATGCTCCATGCAAAACTAAATAAATGGCGTGAATCTTTTAACCTTTCAAAAATGTTTCAGGAAACTTTATTGGATGCAATACAGAAAAAAGAAGAATTCCAAAAAAGAATTATGCAGGATTTTGACATGTCGGAAATAATCTCAAGACTTAAACAGGAAAAATCTGAATCTGAAAAAAACTATCTTGAGATGGGTATTAATAAAGGTATTGAATGGGCAAAAAGGGCGCATTATGAGGATCTTGTTTATGCTGTCGGGTTTAAAGATCCCTATAATATTGTTAAAGACAGCAAATTTAATTATTATTTCAATGAAATATTTAATTCTGACCACCTTATAAAATTCTCTCAGACAAATTTTAACCAGCATGCAAAAAAATTTATTGACGGCTGGTGCAAGGGCGTATCAGATTTTTATAATGAAATAAAGGAGAAACTATCATAATGGAGGACCCATTGCAGCATATTTTAGGTATTGATATTGGTTCTGTTTCAATTTCCCTTGCCCTTGTTAACTCAGATGGTAAAATAGTTAAAACTGCTTATCTTTTTCACCACGGCGATATTGACTCAAGTATTAAAAAAGCATTGAAAAATATTGAGTTAAAACAAATTAATCATATTGCTGCCACATCTTTAAGTGATTCCTATGTTAACAACGATGGCAGATATAATTCACTTGTCTCAATCATAAGAGCCAGCAAACATTTAAATACTGATATCGGATCTATTTTAAATGTCGGCGGTGAAAAATTCAATTTAAGTTTTTTTGATGACAACCAGAATTATTGCGGTTCCAAACATAATACCTCCTGTGCAGCAGGGACAGGAAGTTTCCTTGATCAGCAGGCAATCAGGCTGGGTCTTGAATCATCCGGGGAACTCAGTGAGAAAGCATTATCTAACACCCTGGATCAACCTGACATTGCAACAAGATGCGCTGTTTTTGCCAAAACAGATTTAATCCATGCTCAGCAGGAAGGATATTCAATACCCCAGATATGTGATGGGCTTTCCAAAGGGCTTGCAAAAAATCTGTATAATACTTTATTTTCAGGTTCCAATATAAAATTCCCAATTATTTTCTGTGGTGGAGTATCAAAAAATTTATCTGTAAAAAAATATATTGAAGACCGATTGAATAACAAACTTATCACAGATCAATATTCACATTTATACGGGGCAATAGGAGCTGCACTATGCCTGGCGGATGAAATCACCAATAAGAATCATTGCCTTCAAAATAATAAAATAAATTATTCTGATATATCAGATATTTTAAAAATTAAAAAAATTAAAAAGAAAAATTATTACCCTCCCCTTAGTCTTTCACTCTCTAAATATCCTGATTTTAAAACATATAAAAAATTTATTTATGAAAATGTTGAAGTGGATATTTATAAGGACATTTCAATTTCAAATAAGATACCAGATTGCTATCTTGGTATTGATGTCGGGTCCACCAGCACAAAAAGTGTGATCATGACCAATAGCCATGAAGTCATTGCAGGATTTTATACCAGGACCGCTTCAAAACCTGTCAAGGCAATTCTTGCAGTCTTAAAAGCCCAGGAACATGTAATAAACACCTTTGACCTTAATATTAATATAACAGGATGTGGAACCACAGGGTCCGGTCGAAAACTTGCCGGTAAAATTATCAGCGCAGATATTTGCCCTGATGAAATAACTGCCCATGCAAAAGCTGCAGTAGAACTTAATCCTGATGTTGATACAATAATCGAAATTGGTGGTCAGGATGCAAAATTTACAACACTGAAACATAAAAATGTTACTTCCTCAACCATGAATGCTATATGTGCTGCAGGCACAGGAAGCTTTATTGAAGAACAGGCAATTAAACTTGGATGTCCGATTTTAGAATATTCAAAAAGGACAGAATCAGTGCAGTCTCCTTTATCCAGCGACAGGTGCACAGTATTTATGGAACGAGACATGAACCATTTTTTGAGTCTTGGTTATAACACTAACCAGGTTCTTGCATCAGCCCTTCACTCTGTACGGGATAATTACCTCACCAAGGTTGCTTCCGAAGGTGAAATAGGAGATACAATACTTTTCCAGGGAGCCACAGCAAAAAACAAAGCATTGGTTGCAGCCTTTGAACAAAAGCTCAACAAACCAATACATGTTTCAAAATACTGCCATTTAACCGGTGCTCTCGGCATTTGCCTTTTATTATCCGAACAAAATTGCAAATCAAACTCATTTAGGGGATTTGATTTATACAAAACAAGGATACCGGTTGAGCAGGAAACCTGTCAATTATGCACCAATCATTGCAAGATTACTATTGCAAGAATAAATGATCAAGTCGAAGCTTTTGGATTTTTATGTGGCAGAGACTATAATACCAATACATATGTTCCTAAAAAACAGCACTTTAATTTATTAAAACAACGACAAAAAGTTCTTGAGCAGGATAATAAAGATATTACAAGACACAAAGTGACAATAGGTCTCCCAGCTGCACTTCACATGGTTGATGATCTTGTTTTCTGGAAAAATTTTTTCAATAATTTAGGCATTAAAACCATTGTCAGTCAAAATTTAAAAGACCCCATAAAAATTGGAAAAAACATTGCCAGTGCAGAATTTTGTACGCCTATTCTTGCTTTGCATGGTCATGTCACCCATCTCATGGATAAAGCTGATTTTGTATTTCTGCCATTCTATTTTGAAGAACCAAAAGAAAAAAAGGTTAAAAGACGGCAGCATTGCTACTATACACAATTTGTCCCGTCTGTAATTGCAAACCTGCCAGATATTAATAATGAAAAATTAATTTCACCCCTTGTTAAATATTTATATACAAATTTTCATACAAAACTTGAACTATACAAATCATTAAAAGCCAAAATCCCGGAACCAATATCATTTTTCAGTATTTCTTCAGCCTGGGACAGAGCCTGTGAACTTAAAACTCAAAACAATAATAATCTTAAAAAATTATACTCTGATCACAAAAATGATTCTTCAAAACTCAATGTCGTACTTTTAGGCAGACCATATACAATACTTTCAAAAAGCTTGAACAGCAAAATTCCTGACATTTTTGCCAGCCTGGATGTCAAAGCCTTTTATCAGGATATGCTGGATTATGATAAATTTGATTTTTCAGACATTGACGGATTGCTTAAAGAAATCCATTGGTACCATGCTGCAAATATATTAAAGGCAGCATACATTGCAGCTAATACAGATAATCTTTATCCAGTATATATAACATCGTTTAATTGTTCTCCTGATTCTTTTTGCAAAGACTATTTTAAACAAATAATGGAAGCTCATAAAAAGCCATATCTTATTTTAGAATTAGATGAGCATGACTCAAGTGTCGGGTATGAAACACGAATTGAGGCTGCCATTGAATCATTTAACAATCACAAAAGGTACTCTTTTCATGAAAAAACAATCGATTTTAATGGTATAAATCCAGATATTTCAGAAGATATTAAAAACAAAAATATACTCTTTCCAAACTGGGACAATCTCATTGGTAGTTTTCTTGTCAATATTCTTAAGAGTGAAGGATATAATGCATTCTTATTGGAAGAAACTGATGAGACACTCAAACAAGGTCTTAAAACAAACACAGGGCAATGTATCCCGCTCAATGCCATTGCAAGTAGTTTTATTCATAGTGTAAAAAAATATAAACTTGACCCTTCAACCTCAATCTTATGGTTAAATCATTCTGAAATTGCCTGTAATATAAAACTCTATTCCCATCAAATACAACAAATATTAAATAAGGAAAAAAACGGATTTGAAAACTCTAAAGTTTATAGAGGAGAGCTGTCTTTTATAGATATCTCCATGAAAGCATGTGCAAATGCTTATTTTGCATATATGTTTGGAGGGCTGTTAAGAAAAGTAGGCTGCCAGATACGACCCTATGAAAAGCAAAAAGGAGAAACTGATCAGGCGATTGACAATGCAAAAAAAATCATTGCAAAAGCTTTTTATAATAAAACATCAAAAGACAAGGCATTGACTGAAGCTTTGGCTCCGTTTTCAAAAATCAAAACACAAAAAGAACAACGACCGAAAATTTCAATTTTTGGTGATTTATATATGAGGGATAATAATATAATAAATCAGGATCTTATTCATTATATTGAAGAAAATGGTGGGGAAGTTGTCACAACGCCATATTCGAGATTACTCAAAATGATTGCCCCGTCATATTTTATGAAATGGTTTAAAGAAGGAAATTATTTTGATATTTTATCCAACAAGACGCTGCTTTTAGCAACTTCTCAAATGGATAAAAAATTCTATAAATATTTTGCCCCGCTTTTAGATGAGGATGAAGTAGAGTATTCAGATTCTCCTGAAGAAATCCTGAAAGAATATGGGATGCGTACTGAGCATACAGGAGAATCCATGGATAATATCCTCAAAATCCACTACGTCCTAAAAGAACATCCTGATATAGCCCTCTTTGTTCAGGTCAGCCCTTCTTTTTGCTGCCCTTCCATGATTACAGAAGCTATTTCTGACAAAATTGAGGCAAAAACAGGAGTCCCGGTTGTAAGCATTACCTATGACCTATCTGGCGGAAATAAAAACGATGTTATTATCCCTTTTTTGAAATATTCAAAGAAAAAAAATATTCAAAAAAACCTATTGGAAGATTGTCTTTGAATATCAAAAATATCAGTTTGGCGAATCCCCGGCAGGTATGCTGAGACTTTTGGATTTGCCATAACAAACTCATTTTGATATTCAGTCCTTCTCAAATTATATTTACTGAATTTCTCAGTGGCTCTTCTGTATTTTAAATAATATGCATCATAATTTCTCAAAGTTTTCGAATCTTCCAACTCAACTATTTTATAAAAATTCTTATATGAAAACATCAGAACATCCTCAAAAGAATCAAGGTATTCGTTAAGACTTGCAAGATGTAGAAGCACTTCTTCATTCTGATAATATTTTTTTATCTGAAATACCCATTGTATATTCTTTTTAGCAAAATAACTTTGATAATTATCAATATAATTCATTAATTTTGATAACATGGCTTCATTTTTTTCGCCTGTTGATCTTACTATACTTATATATTCAATGGTTTCTTTAATTTTATCAAGCCCTGACACTATTCTACTCATCTGCTCAAGCTCTAAAATTTTCAAATCAAAATCTTTTGTTGTTTTCTTTAATTCATCTGCAAACACCAATGCCTGGCGCACTATTGGAGGTTGATCATTATATTTCAATCTTTCCTTTTCAAAATTATATAAAAAAGCTTCTCCAGCAACAACTGCTGAAAAACTGGCAAGGAATATCATTATCCAGGTTATGCCTTCTTCTTTCTTTGTTTGAAAAATATAATAAGGTGCTGTTATAGGGGCAAAGAAAATTACAAGGGCCCATAATTTCGGTTTTTCTTTTTCAATAAACTCGACAAGCAATATAACCGAAAGTAAAAAAGCATAAGGGAAATAAATATAATACAATTTCAATCTCCTTTAAATGTTGAAATACTGAATTTTTCACCATTAGACATTATTTTAACTGCACCCTGATAATCTGTCCTGTAAAAATTTATATTTTTTGCTCTATATCTTGCTAAAACAAGCTTAGAAGGAAAATGATATTGATTATATAAACCACATGAGATTATAACAGCTTCTGGTTTAACCCTGTCAAGAAAGCAAGAGATACTTGAGGTTAAACTTCCATGATGGGGGGCAATCAGAACGTCTGACCTTAGTGATCTATCTGATTTGCTGGCAAGAATTTGTTCAGTTTTTTTCATAATATCGCCCGGGAAAAGAATTTTAAATTTATTGTATTTAATTATAAATACCAGTGAGTTATTATTATAATCATTTTTCGTAAAATTATCCATAATTATTTTTTTTGATATTGGATTAAAAAATGAAATATTTAAATCACCTATATTGATATCTTTGTTATTTTTCAATGGAATTTGAAAAATTTTAATATTTTTCTTTAAACAAATTCTCATTAAATCAGAATAAGCCTTAGTTTTTCTATAATCAGAATTTTTAATTAACATTCCAACCTTAAAATTCTTTAATACAAATATAAGCCCATTCATATGATCTTTTTCAGGATGTGTCAAAATAACCGCATCAAGTTTGTTAATTCTTTTATACCAGAGAAAAGGACCTACAATATATTTTCCTGTATCAAATCCAGATCTATATGAGAAACCTCCGCCATCTACTAAGATTCTAATCCCCTTTGGACCTTCAATTAATGCACTATTGCCCTGCCCCACATCAAGATTTGTAATTTGTAAATTTGAACTAAAATATCTTTTTTCTAATATAAAGCCTGAATAAAGAAAAAAAAGAAAAAGAAAAAAAAGTATAAAACAAATACTCTTTTTAGTTTTTGTTATTAAAAAATTAAAACTACCAAGGATGATTGCATAAAAACAGACCAATTCAATAAGATGCGGGGTTATGCATCTTGCCCAGCTAAAAGAAAATGAGGTAATATATTCCACAAAATCAATGGCAAAAGATAAAAAAGGTATTGATAATTTAATTAATGAGCCTGAAACTATTTTTGAAAACGGAAAAATAAAAAAGCCTGCAAGCCCCAAAGGTACTGCAATAAATCCAATAAGCGGAATAATCATCAAATTTGCAATAACCTGTACAAAGGAAATAATATTAAAATAATACATTACAAGGGGCAATGTTCCAAGCCCTGCAAAAAAAGATACTAAAATAAATATGAAAAATTTATTTAAAAAATTATTCTTTTTGAAAAACAAGATATCTTTTATTGCATACATCCCTAAAACAATAAATAAAACTGCTGAAAATGAAAGCTGAAAAGAAATAGCAAAAAGAGCGCAGGGATCAATAATCAGAATAATCAGTGCTGCTGCTGCAAGGGAATTTAAAACATCTTTTTCTCTGTCAAGAACAAATGAAAGCATATAAACAGATATCATTATAAATGCCCTTTGTGTTGAAGGAGAAAATCCTGACAGGAGAGCATAAAATAATAAAGGGATCAAAGTTGTCAAATAAGCTGCCTTTCCTGCAAGCCCGCGCACCAATAACGGTTTAAATCTTGAAAAAAGAAAATTAAAACAAAAAAAGAAAATAGCTGCTATAATTGAAAGGTGCAGCCCTGAAATTGCAATTATATGACTTACTCCTGCTTTTGAAAAATTTTCCCTTAATTGATCCGGCAAGTCATCTTTTAGCCCGGTTGTAACTGCACTTAATATGGAAAAGACTTTGTCACCATGACGACTATTAATAGTTAACCCATGGATAAATCCTGAAAATTCATGTCTCAACTTATTAATCCTCCTGATAAATTGAGTTGAATACTTAAAATTATTATTTGAATTATGGATTACAATTTTTTCCCCTCTTACAAAAGAAATCCCCGCAATACCTTTAAAGGAAAGGTATTTAACATAGTTAAACCCTCCCGGATTTGCAAAATTTCTGGGTCTTTTAATTGAGCCTCTATAACTTATGACATCGCCATATTGTAAATTTGGAGTTCCATAATAACTAAATATTTCAATCTTTGATTTAATTTTATTTTCTTGGTCATCATTGTCTTTTTTTATTGTTAAAATTTTTAGAGCAAATTTGGTTCTTCTTTGATTTTGTTTGGGCATTGAAGCCACAAGACCAGTAATCAGAAGATTTTTTTTACCAAAATATTCTAAATTCAGTTTTGTTCCAATAATGTCTGGACTATGAAAAGAGATTAACAAAAAACCCATTAAAAAAATAAAATGGAATAAAACAACAAACAATTTAAACCTGGTTTGTTTATTAAAATGACAAAAAGATAATATCGATAAAATTGATAAAAATAAAACAGGATAAAAATACGAACTAACAGCATTGCCAAGGATTATACCGGATACAAACAATAAAAGCGGGACAGCTAACGGAGAATTAAGAGATAGTGTGTGTTTTTCAGTTATCGCGTACTCGTTTGATATCTGCGCCAATCTGTGAAAACTTTTTCTCAATGGAATCATAGCCTCTATCCATATGGTAGACTCTACTTATTGAAGTTGTACCCTCAGCAATCAAACCTGCAATTATTAAAGAAGCACTTGCTCGCAAGTCAGATGCCATAACCTGGGCACCTTGAAGTTTTTGAATACCTCTGACCCTGGCGTAATTGCCATCAGAGATTGATATATCAGCTCCCATGCGCAAAAGTTCATTGGCATGGGCAAATCTATTTTCAAATATTGTTTCATGAATCATACTAGTATTATCTGCAATTGTCATCAATGCCATAAATTGTGCCTGCATGTCTGTGGGAAAACCAGGATATGGTAAAGTTTTGATATCAATGCTTTTAATTTTCTTTATTCCTCTTACTCTTAGGGACTTATTATCAAGCTCGACAATAGTGCCTGTTTCTCTCAATTTGCTGATTATTCCGCCAATATGTTCTGGATTGCAGCCCTTGATAACTACATCACCACAAGTTGCAGCTGCCGCAACCATATATGTCCCGGCTTCAATTCTATCGGGAATAACTGAAATTTCAGATGCATTAAGTGATTTAACACCATTTATCTCAATAATAGCAGTTCCTGCTCCTTTAATATCAGCACCCATGGAATTAAGGGCTTCTGCCAATGCATAGATTTCAGGCTCACGTGCTGAATTTCTAAGAACAGTTAGTCCTTTTGCAAGGGTAGCTGCCATCATGATATTTTCCGTACCAGTAACAGTAGGAGTATCAAAATAAATTTCATTACCAATCAATTGATCAGCTTTAGCCTCAATATAGCCATGTTCAATATTTATTTTTGCGCCAAGCAGTTCCAGGGCTTTAAGATGCAGATCAACCGGTCTTGCACCTATTGCACATCCACCAGGCAAAGAGACTCTCGCATATCCAAACCTTGATAATAACGGACCCAAAACAAGGATAGATGCCCGCATTTTTCTGACAAGGTCATAATCTGCACGGGTATTATTGATACTTGATCCATCGATTTCTACATTGCCATTATCATAAACACATTTAGCGCCAAGATCTTGAAGCAATAACAAAATACTTTTGACATCCATGAGATCAGGAACGTTTGTAATAAAAGTCTTACCATCAACCAAAATTGTGGAAGCGATAAAAGGGAGGGCTGCATTTTTTGCACCGCTTATCAGCACTTCGCCTTCAAGCTTATTTCCACCGAATATTTCAATTTTATCCATAATGATGATCTCTTAAATTTAAGATGAGAAAAGTTTAAAAAGGGTTTTAAAAATCAATTAAAACCCTTTTTAATATTTGTGGTACCTGGGACGAGAATTGAACTCGTACAGAGATAATCTCCGAGGGATTTTAAGTCCCTTGCGTCTACCAGTTCCGCCACCCAGGCATAAGATCCAAGTATAAGATCAGATTGTTTTAATATAATATCTTTTCCTTTTTTGCAAGCTAATTCTAACATGATAGATGTAATTTTTACCAGAATATTGTTAATTTGATAAAAATTTGATAAAAATATCCATATGAAAAATTTAAATACAAAAAAAATAATTTTAGCTTCACAATCTCCAAGGAGACGGGAACTGCTTGAAAATGCATGTATTTCTTTTGAGATAATACCTTCAAAAATCAATGAAAAAAATATTAAAAATAATAATCCTGACCAACTTGTCAGAACTCTTTCAAATCTTAAAGCAAAAAATATTGCAGAACAGCACCCTGACACATGGGTTCTTGGAGCTGACACGATTGTATGTATAAACAACACAATTCTTGAAAAACCTGATTCGAAAACAAATGCAGCTCATATGTTAAAGGCTCTAAGTAATCGAGAGCACATTGTTTTCACAGGTTTTACTCTGTTATGCTTAGATAAAAACAGAACAATTACTAAAACGGTTCAGACAAAGGTATATTTTAAGAGGCTTTCAAATCAAGAGATTAACTGGTATCTTGATACAGATGAATACGCTGATAAAGCCGGTGCCTATGCCATTCAGGGGAAAGGTTCTTTTTTGGTAAAAAAAATCATTGGTTCCTATACCAATGTAGTAGGTCTTCCAATCAGTGAAGTAATTGAATGTCTTATTGCAGAAAATATTATAAGTTTTAAAAATAATTATTAAAATCAGGATAACAATTCATGGATCAAATAAAAAAAAATTTTACAGGCATTAAAAATGAACTTGCAAATACTGCAGAAAAAGTAAAAAGGAACCCAGATGAAATTACTATAATAGGAGTAAGTAAAAAGCAAAACATCCAAACTATTTATAAAGGTATCCAGGCTGGTGTTAAGACCCTTGGAGAAAATTATATCCAGGAGGCAGTTGAAAAGATCAAACTCATTAATAACGCCTCTCTATCCTGGCATTTTATCGGACATCTTCAATCAAACAAAGCAAAACTTGCAGTTAAATATTTTGATCTGATCCATAGCGTTGACACGCTTAAACTTGCAAAAGAGATTGATAAACAGGCAGAAAAAATAAGTAAAATTCAGACCATCCTGATACAGATAAATATCAGCGAAGAATCCTCCAAATCAGGTATTGATTCTGACAAAGCCTGCAAACTTGCAGAAGAAATCAGCCTGCTCAAGAATATCAAAGTAAAAGGAATTATGGGAATGCCTCCATTTACAAGTGATCCTGAAAAAGCAAGACCGTTTTTTAAAAAACTTAAAAAAATCAAGGATGATATTGAGATACAGAATTTCCCTTTAATTTCCATGACCCACCTTTCCATGGGAATGAGTCAGGATTTTAATGTGGCCATTGAAGAAGGGGCAACAATGGTCAGAATAGGAACTAAATTATTTGGGCAAAGACAATGAGACTATTGCTCCATATGTGCTGCGCACCATGTTCTATTTTCCCCATTAACGAACTCAGGAAAAACGGGATAGAAGTTATAGGATTTTTTTTCAGGCATAATATTCATCCTTACACTGAATGCATAAAAAGAGAAAATACTATAAAAGAATATGCTGAAAAAATAAATTTAAAGGTTATATTTCAAAAAGGCTATGAGATTGAAAAATTTCTTCAAAAAATTGTCTTCCGAGAATCAGACAGATGCCGCATTTGCTATTATGAACGACTTTTTGCTGCCTGTAAAATAGCAAAAAAAGGGAAATTTGATGCTTTTTCTTCCAGCTTATTGTATAGCAAATTCCAAAATCATGAGCTTATTAATACAATAGGCAATGCTGTTGGAAAAGACCAGGGAATAAAATTTCTATACCAGGACTTCAGACAGGGATGGAAATATGGTATTGAAGAATCAAAACGTTTAAAAATGTATAGGCAACAGTATTGTGGCTGCATATACAGTGAGAAACAAAGATACTATAAAAAAGACAAATAATTGGTAATATTTAAAACTTAAGATTTATTATAAATGCTTAACCTCTCTTGTCTGATTTAACGGATTAGATTTCCCAGGGCTGGATACTGGCTGAGCCGGTCTTGAGACTGCAGGTTTTGACAGACCAGTATTATTTAATGACAGACGATGCTGGGTCAAATTCTGAGGTCTCTGATTTTGCTGTTGTGGTTGACGCAGAGCCTGATTGGGTTGTTGCGGTCTTGATCCTGTTGCCGTCCCCGGCGGCACTGGTCTTGAAGCCGCTGGTTTGGGCTGAAGCGGTCTGGCTATAGCCGGATTTGAATTTACTTGAGAAGATACAGGTCTTGGCTGGAGCACTTGTCGTATCTGAGTTGAGTCTCCAGACCTTGCCAAAGGTTTTGTAACCGGGACAGGTCGTACTGCCTGCGGAGAAGAGTTAATTGGTTGCTTCTGCTGCATAGGAGGCTGTGGTGCAGGTCTTGGCGGTGCTTGTCTTGGCGGTGCAGCAGGTCTTGGTGGTGCAGCTTGCCTTGGTGATACTTGCTGGGGAGATGCTTGTTTCATGGATACTGGTTGCTGAACCCCTTTTGCAGCCGGCTGCTGAGGTGTCTGGTTTATTCTTGTTGTATTTGTTGGTTGTACTGAAGTTTTAATGGCTGGTTGCTGGGCTTGCAAAGGTGGTGGTTGTACTATTGGTTGAGTCATCGGCGGTGTTTGGGTTTTTGCCTGAATTTCTTCAGCAAGTTTTTTAGATAAAGTTTTACTCATATCATTGAGCCTGCCAGCTGTTACTTCAAATAAATGTTTTGCTACATTTGGAAAATCCTGAATAACTTCGGCAAGTTTATCACCCGGATAACGAGTAACTTTTGATCTTCCATTTGATACAACAGATGCAGTTCTTGGTTCATCAATCAATGCTGCCATTTCACCAAAGTAAACACCGGGTTCACAAATCTCAGCAATCTTTTTACCGCCCTTTACTACATCAAGTGCACCCTGATCCAATTTAAAAAAATCAATATCCTTATTACCTTCTCTAATAATTATATCTTTATCCTCATATTGTTCAACATCAGGATTGATCAAATATCCAGGCAATGCGTCTTTGCTTGCAACTGTTCTTTTAAGGACTTCTTCAAAGGATGTGATTCCCTGCCTTGCTTTTTCAAGGGCAGCTTCTCTCAAAGTGCGCATTCCTTCTTTTACAGCAACTTTTCTTAATTGATCTTCCGGGACACTTGCATTAATTGCCTTGGAAACTTCATCAGTGACTTCCATGAGTTCATAAAAACCGACTCTGCCTTTATATCCTGTTCCATTACAATGTTTACATCCTTTAGGACCATATAATTTTAAATCCGGTATCTCTTTTTTAGAAAAACCATGTTGTTCCAATTCTTTAGGGTCATATCCCGTAACTATTTGTTTGCATTTAGGGCAGAGCCTTCTTCCAAGCCGCTGGGAAAGCACCATGGTCACAGTACCTGAAAGCATATATGGAGGAATCCCTATATCAACAAGACGTCCAATAGTGGATGGGGAGTCATTTGTATGCAGGGTACTGAAAACAAGATGCCCTGTCATCGCAGCTTTTAAACAGATTTCAGCAGTTTCCTGGTCCCTGATCTCACCTACCATAACAATATCAGGATCCTGCCTTAAAAAAGATCTTAGGGCAGCGGCAAAAGTCATTCCAATATCTTCTTTAACATGTACCTGATTAATACCTTTAAAGTTAAACTCCACAGGATCCTCTGCCGTGAGAATCTTTGTGTCTTCTTTATTCAGCCTGTTCAACACCGAATATAGAGTTGTAGTTTTTCCACTACCTGTAGGTCCTGTAACGAGAACCAGACCATAGGGTCTTGCTATACATCTTTTAAGGCTTGCAAAGGTACTTTGTTCAAATCCTAATTTGGACAAATCAACACTAAGGGCACTTTGATCAAGGATACGAAGGACAACGCCTTCTCCAAAAAGAGTAGGAAGAGTTGACACACGGAAATCAACAGTCTTTTTCTTTCCAAAACGCATTTTGATCCTGCCATCCTGAGGAATTCTTCTTTCTGCAATATCAAGCTGAGCAAGTATTTTTAATCTGGATGTTACAGCACTTTTAATAGCAGGAGGCAAATTCATTGACTTATATAGACTGCCATCTATTCTGTATCTTACCTGAAAAGATTTTTCATAGGGTTCAATATGGACATCACTCACACCATCATTAACAGCTTTTGACAAAATACCATTAACAAGTTTGATGATTGGTGCAGCTTCAGCGCCAGCACCTAATTCTTCTTCCTCCATATCCACTTCATGGCTTATTTCAACATTTTCTTCAGCCTCAGATACAAGAGAACCAAAATCTTCAATATTTACTATTTTATCTTCTTCTTCATCTTCTTCGTCAAACTGAATAAGGGCTTTATAGTCTTCATCACTTATTTCATAATAATCCCTGTATGCCTGAATAATATCATTTTCCGTTGCTACGCATACCTTTAGTTCCTGACCAACATCTGATTCAAGTTCTTCGACTGCTTCTAAATCAGTAGGTTCTGACATTGCAATAACAATAACTGACTCATCTCCCTTTCCTTCTTCTTTAACAGGGAAAGCCATATATTTTTTTGCAGTATCAAATGTAATTTTTTTAATAATTTTTGGATCTGGTTTAAGATCAGAATATTTTAATACATCATAATTATACAATCTGGAAAGAACATTAATAATTGTATCAGGATCAATATATCCCCTGGAGAGTAAAATAGAGCTAAGTCGTTCCTTAGTTCTCTGCTGAATTTTTTTTGCTTCATCAAGCTGGATGCTTGTTATCTGCCCCTCTTTGGACAGAATCTTACCTATTCTGATTTTCCCTTCACCACTTTGATCTTTAATTGTCGCACCAAGTTTAGAGGTAGACTGACTTTTACGTTTTCGACTAGACCGTTTGTTTTTCCGAGAAGTTTTCCCTGCCATCTTTTATATCTCTCCAGTATTTTTCCAATATTTACAAATTTTTTTTATACCTGCAAGGACTACAAGTCCACCTAAAAGATAAAATGAAAACTCAATTACCAAAACTGCATTGACAAAATAATCCATTGCAGCCAGTTTAGGTACAACAACAGGAATCTTACAAAAAACTCCTATTCCTACAATAATTAATACAATACCATAAAGAATTTGTGATTGTTTTTTATTCATACCTTCCTTTTTTAATTTTCCTTTTCAAGTTGGTCCATTCTTTCCTCAAAATATACATTTTTATTCTCAAGCTCATCAAATAATTCTTCAAGTTCTTCATACAAGCCGTCAATTCTGTTTTGGCATTCAGTAATTTTAATTGACAGATGTCCTATTTTGTTTCCGTCTGAATTTTTAGAGGCATGTACAATATCACCATTAAGCTTATCTAATATTTTTTCCAATTCAGCAATTAAACTTTCAGATTTATCAACTTTTTTCTGAATCGGGTTTAATTCTTTTGAACGCTCAGCTACTATTTGTGAACGTTTTTTTCTCAATTCTTTTTTTGTGACCTTAGGAACTATATTTTCCTTAGCAATATTCTTACTCTCATCTTCTTCCCACCCCTCTTTTTCAAGAAATCGAGAATAACCACCTTCAAAAGTATACACCTTATTGGATTTAAAAACAATAAGCCTGTTTGCCAATGTATTCAGAAACATCTCATTATGAGTAATTAAGACAACAGCACCCTTAAAATTATCTAAAGCAACCAGAAACGAATCTGAGGTTTCCATATCAAGATGGTTGTCAGGTTCGTCAAGCATTAATAAATTTAAAGGTGCCACAAGCAATTTTCCTATCATAGTCCTGCTCTTTTCACCGCCAGACAGCACTGATATTTTTTTCAAAGCCTTATCGCCATCAAACATCATTGCCCCACAAATATTTCTGACCCTCTGACCCTCCAAATTAGGATATACGTTTTGTATCTCTTGTTCAATAGTAAAATCATCATTTAACGAATGAATATTGGTCTGTTCAAAATATCCCAGTTTCACATTAGGGTTGTATTTCAAACTCCCTGAATCAAATTTTAATTTTCCAGCTAGTAATTTTAATAACGTTGTTTTGCCTTTACCGTTTTTCCCGATTATTGCAATTCTATCATTGGGATGAACCGTTATGGAAAAATCATTGATTAAGGATTCATCTTTGTCTTTATAGCCAAAATTTATATTTTCAGCACTTAAAACCTGCTTACCTCTAAAAGGGGCGCTATTAAAAGAAAAATCTAAAGATTCAATTTTTTGAAGCTTTTCTTTTGATTTTGATCTGTTCAAAGCCTTTACTCGGGACTGGACAAGGTTTGCAAGCCTTGCTTTTGCTCTGAATCTTGTAATAAAAGCTTGAATCTCTTTTTCTCTTTTCTCCTCATTAACTCTGGTTTTCTCATAGAGTTCTTCATCTTGTACAAGCCTGGCATAATATTTATCAGTATCGCCTTTAACTTTTCGGATCTGCGCCCTATGCACGCCAGCTACATGGGTTACTGCCTGATTCATAAAGCTTCTATCATGGGTTACAAGCAAAAGTTCCCTTTGCCAGGATCTAAGGAAACCTATCAACCACCTGATGGAAGTTATATCAAGATAATTTGTAGGTTCGTCCAGGATAAGAAGGTCAACTTCAGACACAAGCACTTTTGCAAGATTCAGTCTTATCTGATATCCACCGGAAAATTCCAGAGGATCACATTGCATATCTTCCTGGGAAAACCCAAGTCCTGATAAGATCTTTTCAGCTTTCCAGCAATGATCTTTTTCATGATTTAATAATCCCAGGCTGCACTCTTTTAAAACCGTATTTTGAGAAAAATTTATTTGTTGTGAAAGATATCCGATTTTATATTCATTGGGTTTTTTTATTTCTCCTGAGTCAGGTTCTTCTTCTCCAATTATCATCCTGAGCAAAGTTGTTTTCCCATGTCCATTCCTACCCACAAATCCAAGTTTTTCACCTTGATTAATCTGCAGGGAGGTGGCATCAAATAAAATATTTTCACCATAACTCTTTGAAATTAAATCTATATTTATCATAGCTCACAATAACTATTGAACTTTATTCATAAAAATAATAAAAGAAAAGATTATCATTAATGACTTAATTAATAAAGAATAAAAATTATTCTTGACTTGAAATCAATTTATATTTTAGTTTTAACACTAAAAAATATAATATTATAATTACGAGGTAAAAATGAAATATATTTATGAATTTAATCAAAACAATACTGAAGGCAATGCAAGCCAAAAAAATCTATTAGGCGGTAAAGGGGCGAACCTTGCTGAGATGGCAACCCTTGGGCTTCCTGTGCCTGCAGGTTTTACCATATCTACTGAATGCTGCAATGATTATTTACAATCAGGAGGTAATTTCCCTGAAGAATTATATGACCAAATTGATTCTGCCATGAAAAGCATGGAAAATGAAATGGGTATGAAATTTGGTGACAAAGATAATCCTTTATTAATATCTTGCCGATCAGGTGCCAGACAATCAATGCCCGGGATGATGGAAACTATTTTAAATATAGGAATCAGCTCAAAAACCATTCCCGGTCTTATAAAAAAAACCAAGAATGAATGGTTTGTATATGATGCATATAGAAGGCTTATCATGATGTATTCTGATGTTGTCATGGAAAAAGCCGAAGATATTAAACCAAAAGATGGTATGGGTATCAGACTAAACCTTGAAATGATTTTAAATGATTTAAAAAATGATAAAGGCTATGATAACGATACTGACATTTCAACCCTTGAAATGAAAAATTTATGTGAAAAATTTAAAAAAAAGATCCAGCAAACTTTTGGGATTAAATTCCCTGATGATACTAAAGAACAGCTCATGGGAGCGATTGGCGCTGTTTTTAAAAGCTGGAACGGTAAACGAGCTGTTTCTTATAGAAGAATTGAACATCTTCCTGATTCCTGGGGCACTGCTGTAAATGTTCAAAGCATGGTTTTTGGTAATATGGGAAACAACTCTGCCACTGGGGTTGCCTTTTCAAGAGACCCTGCAACCGGTGCCAATAAATTCTATGGTGAATGGCTTGTAAATGCCCAGGGCGAAGATGTGGTGGCAGGCATCCGTACACCTAACCCTCTTAATAAAGACACAAAGAACAATCAGAATAAAGATCTTCCTTCCCTTGAAGAAAGCATGCCGGAACTCTATAAAGAACTTTTTGATATTAGAAACAAACTTGAAGCCCATTATCAGGATATGCAGGATATAGAATTTACAATTCAGAATGGAAAACTATTTATGCTGCAATGCAGATCCGGAAAAAGAACAGCCACTGCTGCCCTTAACATGGCAATGGATATGTTTGATGAGAAAATGATTGATGAAAAAACCATGATAACAAGGCTTGATCCAAAACAACTGGATGATATTTTACATCCCATTGTTGACCCAAAAGCAGAAGCTGAGGGAATAAAACTTGCTGAAGGTCTTCCTGCAGGTCCAGGAGGGGCTTTGGGACAAATTGTATTCAGTTCAGAAGATGCAGTCAAATGGGCAAGAACAAAAAAAGTCGTTCTGGTACGCGATGAAACAAATCCTGAAGACATTGAAGGCATGCGAGCTGCATCAGCGATTCTCACTGCAAGGGGCGGAATGACAAGTCATGCAGCCCTTGTTGCAAGAGGCTGGGGAAAATGCTGCATAGTCGGTGCAGGAACATTAAAAATAGATTATGAAAAAAAAGAACTGACCAATGGAATAAAAACCTATAAAGAAGGGGATTTTATTACTTTAAATGGAACTAGGGGTATTGCCTGGGAAGGCAGGCTCAATATGCTGAAACCCACTGAGAATAAACGATTCCAGGAATTTATGAAAATTGCTGATAAATATCGGAAAATGGGCGTAAGAGCTAATGCTGAAACTCCTGAAGACGCTTTGCTCTCCATCAAATTCGGAGCAGAAGGTATAGGTCTGTTCAGAACAGAACATATGTTCTATGGATCAGATTCAGGCAGACCCCTGTTTCTTCTCAGAAAAATGATTCTCAGCAAATCCATACGGGAACGAAAAGAATCTTTAAATGAACTTTTTCCTTTTGTAAAAAAAGAAATACAATCTACTCTTGAAGTCATGGGAGCATACCCTGTCACCTTCCGACTACTTGATCCACCTCTCCATGAATTTGTCCCACAATCAGAAAAAAATCAAAAAGAAATGGCACAGGCACTAAATATTGATGTGGAAGAAATCATTCAAAGAAGTGAACTCTTAAAAGAAACCAATCCCATGATAGGACACAGAGGTGTGAGACTTGGCATTACCTTTCCTGAGATTATGGAGATGCAGATACGAGCTATATTTGAAGCAAGTGCAGAGCTAATCAAACAAAAAAAATCACCGTTTCCTGAAATCATGATTCCTGTTACATGCAATGAAAAAGAATTAAAATTTACAAAAGATATTACAGAAAGAGTTTTTAAAGAAACCATTGAAAAATTCAATATTGTCTCCATTGATTATAAATTTGGAACAATGATTGAGATACCCAGAGCAGCAGTGATTTCAGACAAAATGGCAAAATATGCAGAATTTTTCTCTTTTGGTACCAATGATCTTACCCAGATGACCTTTGGTTTCAGCCGTGATGATATCGGCTCTTTTATGAATGAATATATTGAGAATGCAATTCTTGATGCTGACCCCTTTGAAACCCTTGATACAGAGGCAGTAGGAGAGCTTATCAAAGCATCTGTCAAATTAGGTAAGACAACCCGACCCGATATCAAGCTTGGTATATGTGGAGAGCATGGCGGCGATCCTGCGTCCATTGAATTTTGTTATAAAGAGGGGCTGACATATGTGAGTTGTTCGCCTTACAGGGTTCCCATAGCAAGGCTTGCTGCAGCCCAGGCTGCTATCAAATACGGAACGATCAGACCCAAATAAGATATGAAATAATATGAAATTTGTATGGTGCCGAAGGGGAGATTCGAACTCCCACAAGCAGATGCTCACTTGTCCCTGAAACAAGCGTGTCTACCAATTCCACCACTTCGGCACATGACAAATAAAAAATAAATTATTGATTTCAAACAGCGAATAAAGTATATATAAATGTTCTGAACTTTTGTCAAGTTACTTTATATAAAAGGGTCTTGCGTAAAGGAAAATAAATATTATCTTATCGATATATAAAAAATCATATTTAAGGACATAATGAAATTATTTGAGAACATAAATGAGCTTAATGGCACTTTGGAAAACAGTGTTATTACCATTGGCAATTTTGACGGTGTACACAAAGGTCATCAAGCACTTTTTCAACAGACAATTAAAAAAGCAAAAAAAATTAACGGAATATCCATTGTAATCACATTTGATCCCCATCCCTTGCGAGCTTTAGGCAAATCAGGTCCACCCCTTATTACAAGGCGGGATCAAAAAATAGAGCTTATACAACTTGCAAATGTTGACTATATTTTCTGCCTGCCTTTTACTAAAGAATTTGCACAGACTCCTCCAAAAGATTTTATACATAATTTACTAGTTGCAAAACTTGGTATGAAAGCTATTATTGTTGGTCCTGATTATCTTTTCGGAAAAAACCGTGAAGGCAATATTGAATTATTAAAAAAAGAAGGTGAAAAACTAGATTTTTCCGTAATTGTCCCTGAGTGGATCAATGATACAAAAACCGGCACCAATAGAATAAGCAGTACTCTGATACGTAAACTTGTTATGGATGGAATGGTCAGTGATATTCCTGAATATCTTGGCAGGTATTATCAAATCCGTGGGAAAGTGATCAGGGGCAGAAACCGAGGAGGCCGCCAGCTCGGCTTTCCAACAGCTAATATTAAATTATATGATGAATTATGCCCCAAGTTTGGTGTATATGCAGTAAAAGTTGAATGCGCTGAAGGAATCTATCCCGGAGTTGCAAATATTGGATACAGCCCGACATTTGATGATCATATATTTACCATTGAAGTCCATATACTAAATGGATTTTCTTCTGATATTTATGGCACAAGAATCAGAGTAAATATAATAGAACGCTTAAGAGATGAAAAAAAATTTTCCGGCATAGCAGAACTCTCTGACCAGATTCACAAAGATATTGAAAAAACTCAAGAATTATTTAAAGGACTCATTGAATAATGACTATCCTTAAAATTATTAAATACCCTGAACGATCACTATTACAACCATCTGAACCCGTTAAAATCCAGGATGAAAGAATTAACGAGACCATCAAGACTTTGATTAATGACATGGGTGAAACAATGTTTAAAGCCCCAGGGGTTGGACTTGCCGCACCCCAGATAGGTATTAATCAAAGAATAATTGTATATGATGTTTTAGCAGGTCTTGACCATGATCCTAAAGAAAAAAACCCTGTACAGGAATTCAAAGGGCTTATTAATCCTGAGATCATAAAGAAATCCGGCAGTATTATTTCAGAAAATGAAGGATGCCTGAGCGTTCCTGATCTTACTTCCAATGTTAAAAGATTTGAACATGTCACAGTCAGAGCTATCAATATTGAAGGTAAAAAAATTGAATTTGATGCTGAAGGAATCAAAGCAATTATAATGCAGCATGAAATTGATCACCTTGATGGTATTTTATTTTTTGAAAGAATCAGTCTCCTTAAAAAAAAAATGTACAAAAAAAGGATTGCAAAAAAACAAAAACAAAGTGAAAAAAAATAAATTTAATATCATCTTCATGGGCACTCCTGATTTTTCTGTCAACGCTCTTAATGCCATTGCAAAATCAGGACATAATATACAACTTGTTGTTACTCAACCTGACAGACCTAAGGGTCGGGGCAGAAAAATCACACCGTCCCCTGTAAAAACAGCAGGTCAAGACCTGGGAATTGAAATTTTCCAGCCTGAGGACATAAATCTTCAGAAAATTATTAAAAAACTTAAATCACTTGAACCTGATTTTTTTGTTGTCGTGGCTTTTGGGCAAAAATTATCCCAGGAAGTGCTTAATATTCCAAGAATTTATCCAATTAATATACATGCCTCTCTTCTCCCTTGTTATAGAGGATCTTCACCCATTCAAGCTGCTATTGCCAATATGGATAAAACAACAGGAGTTACCACAATGGTTATGGATAAAGAACTTGATAAAGGAGACATCCTTTTATCTTCAAAAATCATTATTGGTCATAATGAAACTTTTGAAACCCTCCATAACAAACTTTCCAACCTGGGTGGGAAACTTATCTGCCAGACTCTTACTGCCATATCAAAAGATAATATAATACCAATTCCTCAAAATCATAAAAAAGCAAGCTATGCTCCAATGCTAAAGAAAAGTGATGGAAAAATAAACTGGGAAGAATCCAGTGAAAAAATATGCGCCAAAATTCGTGCCATGACGCCATGGCCAGGAGCTTTTACATACCTTAACAATACAATCCTTAAAATTTTCAAAGCAGAACCCATAAAAGAGACTCGACCAAAAACAGTTCCGGGCGCCATCATAGAATCTGCTGACAATGAACTCCATGTTGGCTCGGGAAACGGTATAGTAAACATAATTGAACTCATGGGCAAATCAGGGAAAAGGCTGAAAGCTCAAGATTTCCTAAGGGGTCATCAAATTAAACAAGGGTCAAAATTTAACACTAATGATTCCTGATTCCCGCCATATTGCCCACACAATTTTAATTGATTCGGAACTCAATAAACTTGTGCTTGATCAAAGCCTTGAAAAATTTTCAAAAAATCTTGATAAACTTTCAAATAAGGATCGGGCACTTACAAATTCCATTATTTTTGGAACCTTAAGATTTAGAGCAAGGCTTGACTGGACAATTCAATCCTTTTCTGACAAAAAAATCTCACATCTTGACCTAAAAGTTTTATGGGCATTAAGAATAGCTCTTTTCCAAATTATGTTCATGGATAGAATTCCTGTATCTGCTGCTGTAAATACAGCAGTGAATATTGTTAAAATTGAAGCTGGTAAAGGGCCTGCAAATTTTACCAATGCTGTTTTAAGAAAAGCCAGTGTAAATTATTCTGCCATTAAACTTCCCGATAAAAAAAAAGATCCTGCTCTGTTTTTATCCATAGAAAAGTCAATGCCTTTATGGCTTTTAAAAAGATGGATTAAAAACTATGGATTAAAAAAGTGTGCTGATTTATGTGATATTATCAACACTGTGCCCAGGATAACAATCAGGGCAAATACCCTTAAAACCGATAGAAAAAACCTCTTAAAACTTATTAAAAATGATGTAAAAAATCCAATTATTACTAAACATGCACCAGATGGAATATCCTTTACAAATCCTGTAATACCAATAAACCAGACCAATAGTTTTAATCAGGGTTTGTTCCAGGTGCAGGATCAGGCAGCACAGATCACTACCATACTCCTTGACCCTCAACCCAACGAAACTATTTTAGATGCCTGTGCAGGAAATGGCGGGAAAACTGCCCATGCAGCACAACTAATGCTAAACAAAGGAAAAATAATTGCAACAGATACCAGCGGGAAAAGGCTTTTAAATCTAAAACGTGAAATTAAAAGGCTTTCCCTGGATATAATTGAAATAAAACAAACAAATATATTAAAATATAATGATAAATCCTTTGACAAAGCTTTTGACAAAGTGCTCCTTGATGCTCCATGCACAGGGCTGGGGGTTTTAAGGCGAAATCCTGACTCCAAATGGAATAAAACCCATAAAGATATTAAAAGGCTTGCTGCAAAACAAAAAAGACTCATTTTAAAAGCAGCACAATTTGTAAAGCCAGGAGGTGTCCTTGTTTTTTCTGTATGCTCATCGGAAAAAGAAGAAAATGAAAATATTATCAAAGATTTTCTTGAACACAATAATAATTTTATTATTGATAAAAATATACAAAATCCCTGCAACCAATATTTAACCGATAATAAAAATAAACCATTGTTTGATAACTCTTTTTTCACAAAACAGGGTTTTTTTAAAAGCTTTCCCAATGCTCCTTATATGGATGGTTTTTTTGTGGCACGTTTAATTAATACAAATAAACAAAAAAATAAATGAAGCCTTTTTTAAAATATTTTCTGATTTTTATAACTGCTTTTGCCTCAACAGCAATCGGGACATATATTGCAGTTATTCTTGTTACTTCAGACACAGAAGAGGTTGTACTTCCTGACCTGAAAAATAAAAACATTATCTTTGTTTTGGAAACACTTACTGCCCTTGATTTAAACCCTAAATTATATGGCACGGAATATAGCAAAACTTGTCTAAGATACCATGTAATATCCCAGGACCCTGAGCCCGGGGCTGTAATAAAAAAAGGCAGGGATGTTGTAATATACATTTCAAAAGGAGAAAAACTGATCAAGGTACCAGATCTTAGATATATGCTTTTAGCAGATGCAAAAATATTGATTGAAAAAGATGAACTTAAAATCGGGACTATTTCAAAAACCTGTTCAGATAGTGTCAGCAAAAATAATATAATATCTCAATACCCAAACCCGAATAGTCAACAAAAACGCAACTCGCCAATCAATCTTCTTATAAGTTCAGGCAGAAAATTACAAAAATACATAATGCCGGATCTTTATTCCTGTTCCTTACAGGATGTAAAAGATATAATAAACCATCAGAATTTAGCCATATCATCCATTTGTTCAGGTAAATTATTTACCATGCCCCAGAATGTAATTATAAGCCAGACTCCAAAGGCCGGAGATATCATAACAAAAGAAACAAAGATATCACTCATAGTAAACAGAAAAAACAAAAAAGAATTTTTAAATCCTGATACGATTGACAGCGTTGTCCTTATATCCTATCCCATTGGACCTGGATTTCTTAAAAAACATGTTAGAATCTCGGCAAACCTCTTTGGTTTTGAATTAAATCTTGTTGACAAATATATCTCAGGATCAAAAAATGTCCATGCCCTGGTCCCAGGCGGCATAAAAACAAAAATTAAAATATATATTGACAATAAACTTGTAAAAACTCAAACAATCAATCCCTGGAAAACAGGAAAAACACATGGAGAAAAAAAATGACAATCATAGCACCATCAATACTTTCTGCTGATTTCACCAAACTTGGCACGGAAATAAAAGATGTGGAAATAAGCGGCGCTGACTGGATTCATATAGATGTCATGGACGGACAATTTGTGCCAAACATAACCTATGGTCCTATCATTGTTGAGGCATGCAAGAGGACAACAGATTTACCTCTTGATGTGCACTTGATGATTGAAACGCCTGATCTTATAATACCTGAATTTATTAAAGCAGGTGCAGACCTTATCTCTGTCCATGCAGAAGCCTGCACCCATCTTCACCGTACAATTCAATTAATCAAAAATTCCAATGTAAAAGCAGGTGTAGCACTAAACCCTGCAACTTCTATCAAGGCAATTGAATGGATCATGGAAGAAATAGATTTCATTGTTGTGATGAGTGTAAACCCGGGATTTGGAGGACAGAAATTTATAAAATCAAGTATTGAAAAAATTGCCATGATTTCATCCATGAAAGAGAAAAAAAATAATGATTTGATTATTCAGGTTGATGGCGGAATAAATGAAAAAACAATCACAGATATCTTTAATGCCGGGGCAACATCCTTTGTTGCAGGTTCATATATATTTAATGCATCAGATTACAAAAAACAAATCTCTTTGCTCAAAGAAAAAACAAAATAATATATGAATTATAAAATTATTTTTGCTTTGACATTGGTTCATTTTACTGGTGATTTATATTCTTCATTTATCACTCCATTAATACCTGAATTTGTTAACAAACTTTCTTTATCCATGGCTCAGGTCGGACTCATGACAGGGATTATAAGGCTTTTATCCTTTGTGGTTCAGCCCTGTGTCGGGTATTATGCAGACAGATATGAAACAAGATTTTTTATTCTTGGGGGACTTTTTGCCGTATTCTGTTTTATCCCTCTTGCAGGTATTGCTCCTAATTATATAGCATTGATTCTTATTCTTTCAGCAGGATCTATTGGTTCTTCAATGTTTCATCCGTCTACAACAGGCATGATACCGGTTTACAGCGGTGCAAACCCTAGTTTCAGCCTGTCTATATTCAATACCGGCGGGACATTTGCCTTTGCAATAGGTCCTGTGTTTATTGCCTGGTATGTTACACGATTTGGCTTATCAAAAATGCCCTATACCATGATTTTTGGATTTATTCTCTTTTTTTTCCTGATCAAAACAATACCAAAACCTGTAAGTGAAAAACTTCAAAATTCAGGGTTCATAGGGTCCATAAAAGAAACACTTGGTCATGTTGCAAAACCTATTTTCCTGATATGGTTTGTAATGTTCTTAAGAGCTGTTACAGGGCAGACTTTTATAACATTTATGCCTATATACCTTGCAAATAAAGGGCATGGACTCATATCCATCGGTTTTATTGTTGCTGTATTTATTTTTGCAGGAACCCTGAGCGGTCTCATTGGTGGATTTTTATCAGACAAAATAGGGTTTAAAAAAATATTTTTCTTTTCCCATGCTTTAATGCTGCCCACGCTATTACTCTATATTTACCTGCCCGGACAATACGTCTATTTAGGCTCTTTCTGTGCCGGATTTACGGTATTGGCATCATTACCACTTGGAGTTGCCATGGCTCAAAAACTTGCGCCTAAAAGCCGATCCATGGTTTCAAGCTTGATGATGGGGTTTGCCTATGGATTAGGCGGTGCTGTATCGCCTTTTATTGGAAAACTTGCTGATATATATGGTCTTGAAATGATTCTTTTCTGGACATCTTTTTTACCTCTTACAACCCTTATTTTTATTGCAAAATTTCCAAACCTTGACAATAGTCAGACAAAATCTGTTTAAAAGGGTCAATTCTTTTGTTTATGATGTTGTACCAAATCAATTGTATAAAATATAAGAGCTGCCCATATCATTATAAAAGTGAATAATTTTCCAAAAGAAAAAGGCTCATGGTATATAAAAATTGCTAAAATAAATGATGATGAAGGAGAAATATATTGCATGAATCCAACAGTGGAAAATGTGGTACGCCTTGCTCCTGCTGTAAAAAACAGCAATGGTAATGCTGTAAATATACATGTACCCACAAGAAGGAAATCAGTTTTAAAATCAATATTCAAAAAAGCTCCCTGTCCGTTAATATTCTGCCATATAAGATAAATAGACACAGGAATTGATAATAACATTGTTTCAACACATAATCCCGGCAGAGCCTCCACTGCAATAAGTTTATGTACAAGCCCGTATATACCAAATGATATTGCCAGCATCAGAGCTATCCAGGGAAATGATCCAATGGAAATCGAAAAGTAAAGGACACCAATGCTTGCAATTATTAATGCAATAACCTGTAGTTTTCTCAATCTCTCTTTTAAAAAAATCATCCCGAGAAAAACAAAAAACAATGGGTTGATATAATAGCCAAGGCTTGTTTGAAGAATTTTTCCATGATTTACAGCCCAGATAAATACAAACCAGTTTGAACCAAGGATAGACATTGTCAAACAAAGGCTTAATAATATTTTTTTTTGTTTGAAAATTGATTTAATCTCTTTGAGTCTTACTTGTAATAAAACTATTATCATTAACAAAAAAAATGACCATATAGTGCGGTGCAATACAAGTTCATAGGATGGAACATGCCCCAAAGATTTCCAGAAAATCGGAGAGAGTCCCCATAAAAGATATGCTGGCAATAAAAACCATATACCAGTATTTATATTTAATATTTTCAAAGAATTAATTATCGTTCAAATTTGCAAGAAATAAATTATGGACAAACTCTGCTGCCTGTTGCGGAGATTTGTTTTCAAATTCTTTATAACTTATTTCTTTTAGCACCTTTATACTCATATTTTTTTTCCAGGCAAACCTGGTGCTGTTTTTTGGTAATACATCTCTTGTCCCCTGCATGATAACAGGAAGTATATTGACTTTCATTTTTTTTGACAGGATAAAAGCTCCGGGTTTAAAAGGCTTTAATTCTCCGCTTTTTGATCTGGTTCCTTCAGGAAAAAAAAACAATGAGCACCCTTGCCCTAATATTGATTCACATTGATTCATCATTTTTACAGCGCTATTTTTATCTCCTCTTTTTATTCCGACATATTTATTTAAAAGCATATTCCATCCAAGAAAAGGGATGCTGAATACTTCTCTTTTAGACACCCATCTGAATGGAATAAACAAATTAAATGCAAGAAGAATATCTATCTGGGACTGATGATTTGAGACAATAATATAGTTCTTTTTTAAGCTAAAATTTTCCAAGCCGTATTTTTTGACAGACCAGGTTGGAACACACCATAAATAGCATGATGCCCAAAATGATGAAAACATATTAGATATGATTATTTTTTTATCAAAGGGAAAAGTTAAAACTCTAATAATCACAGCAACTAAAAAAAACACCACTGAAGATAAACCAAAAAAAAACAGATATAAGAATGTAAATAGTAAACTCATTTTATTATTATCTTAAATAAAATTAATTTATAATTCAAAAGGTGTAAGGCTTTCATACCCTGTCTCTGTAACAAGTATTGTCTGCTCAAACTGGGCAGACAAAGAATGATCGTTTGTAACTGCTGTCCAATTATCATCCAGAATATGGAGCTCTTTCTTACCTAAATTCACCATGGGCTCTATGGTAAACACCATGCCGGGAACCAATTTTATTCCTGTTCCCCTGACACCATAGTGAAGAACCTGGGGCTGCTCGTGGAATTCAATGCCAACACCATGACCTATAAATTCTCGAACAACAGAACATCCATTTGATTCAGAATAATTTTGTATGGCAAATCCTAAATCACCAAGGGTCGCACCTGGTTTCACAGCATCAATACCTTTTTTTAATGCTTTTCGGGCAATATTTGTAACCTTTCTGCCATCATTGGTTGGAGTGCCGACAAAAAAAGTTTTACTTGCATCTGCATAAAAACCACCAAGTATGGGAGTAACATCAACATTAATAATGTCCCCGTCTTTTAAAACCTGATCACTTGGTATCCCATGGCAAATAACTTCATTTACAGAAGTACATACACTTTTCGGGAAACCTTTATAATTTAAAGGAGCAGGGATTGCTCCTGCCCTGACGTGTTCTTCATGTACAAGACTGTTAATCATATTTGTTGTAATACCGGGTTTAATAAATTTTTCCACTTTATCAAGAATAGACAAAAGCAATCTGCCGCTTTTTTTAATACCCTTAATTTGATCAGGTGTCTTTAATATGATATCATATTTCTTTTCATACTCTGATTTAAGCGCTATTCTGTTATTATCAGCATTCATACAGCATTTTTTATATTTTTTCCCGCTGCCGCAAATACAAGGATCATTTCTGCCAATTTTTTTTGGACTAATTTTCTTATTCATTATTGAACTATGCTCCTGCTAAAGTCCCCCATAGAGAATGTGGATAGGCCTGTTCTATTTTAATATCAACCACCCTTCCCTGCTCAATATTATCGCCTGCAAAATGAACAATTTTATTTGATTCAGTTCGCCCCGTCATCTGAATTGTTTTTTTCATGTTTTCTTCTGCATCTCCCGGAGTTCTCATTGTCTTCTTACTTTTGCCCTCAACCAATACCGGTTCAATTTTCCCAATCAATTTTTTATTATTTTTATCTGTATAATAATCCTGAAGCAAAAAAAGCTCATTCAACCTTAAGGACTTTTCCTGATCATCAACTTTCCCTGAAAATTTTGCTGCCGGTGCAATGGGTCGATCAGAATAGGCAAAGGCAAAGACAGAATCAAATTCAACTTGTTTCATCAAATCCAATGTTTCGTTGAATTCATCTTTTGTCTCAGAAGGAAAGCCCACAATTAAATCAGTTGAAATAGCTATACCAGGGCATTCTTTTTTTAATTTTTCTATTTTGCTGAAATAATCAGCCTTGGTATACCCACGGTTCATACGTTTTAATATCCTGTCTGATCCTGATTGTACAGGTAAGTGCAGATGCATGCAAACTTTTTCAAGATCCCTTATGGCAAATATCAATTCATCGGAGAGATCTTTAGGATAGGAAGTTGCAAATCTAATTCTTTTAATGGAATCAATATGATTTACTTTTTTTAATAATTGAGCAAAGGAAATATTATTTTCTTTGATCCCATAGGAATTGACATTCTGCCCTAGAAGAGTAATTTCTTTTATCCCTGAGCTGCCAAGCAGTTCAATCTCTTTTAAAATAGCCTCGGGAGTTCTGCTCTTTTCTTTCCCACGCACATAAGGGACAACACAATATGTGCAAAAATTTTCACATCCCTGCATTATTGTAACAAATCTTGAGCGCCCTTTATCAATAACATCTGAAACATCCGGCATAATCTCAAAAATCATATCTTGCGGCTCTATATCAACAATTTTTGATCTGCCCTTTTTTACCTGATCTATTAACTTAGCAAAATTAGAAAAAGATTGAGTCCCTATAACAATATCAATATAAGGCAGTCTTTTTAAAGCATTCTTGCCATCCTGCTGAGCAACACAGCCTGCAATTACAGATATCAGGTGAGGCTTCTTTTTTTTAAGTTTACCAAGTCTTCCTAAAAAGCTGTAAGCTTTTTCCTGGGCCTTGTGCCTGATTGTACAGGTATTGCACACAACTATATCTGCGTCTTCTAAAACCTTTGTTTCTTCATATCCAGATGATTTTAGAATTGACATAAGCCGTTGCGAATCATAAACATTCATTTGACAGCCAATTGTATATATATATGCTGCCCCACTACACTTCATTAAATAAAAATTCCTTTTTTAAATCCTGAACAATCATATCTGATTCTTTAACAAGATCAGGAGCTATGGAAAGCATAATCAAATTCATATTAGCATCAATTGTTGAGACAACTGCCACACCATCATAGGCCTCAAAAATAAATTTAACAAACCCAATATTTGCTCTATCAACAATATATTTTTTTTGTATTGTTTTCATTAGAGCGACTATACCACTCAACATATATATTATTCAAATATTTCTTTTACTATAACTGAAATTACACAAAAAAAATCAGGTTTAAAAATTTATTTTAATGCCTTAAAATGGCAAGTAAAATGGCGCAAGAACTCTGTTTGATAAGTTATTTCATATTCTGGAATTTTATCTTTATTATTCCAGACTTGTGCAATCACCTCAATTAAATAATCAAAATGACTCTGGGTATATACACGCCTCGGGAAAGCAAGGCGGACAAGCTCCAGAGGAGAAGGCACTTCCTTCCCATCTTTATTCTTTGATGCAAACATGACACTTCCCAGCTCAACCCCGCGTACACCTCCCTCAATATACAAGGCATTCACAACTCCAATACCGGGATATGAAAGAGGATCCATATCAGGTAGCATTTTTTTTGCATCCAGAAAAACTGCATGACCTCCGGAAGGTCTGACAATAGGGAGACCCATTTTTAGTAATTTTTGGCTTAGATATTCAATAGTTGCATGGCGGTAAACCTGATAATCATATTCCAATGCTTCCATAAGACCGACTGCGATCACCTCAAGGTCACGTCCTGCAAGACCTCCATAGGTTGGGAATCCTTCTCTTAAGATCAATAAATTTCTAAACTGTTCTGCCCATTTATCATCATTACAAATTAAAAACCCTCCAATATTTGCAAGACCATCTTTTTTACAACTCATGGTTGCGCCATCAGCATAGGAAAACATTTCTTTTGCAATATCAAAAAGAGATTTATCTTCATATCCTTTTTCCCATTGTTTTATAAAAAATGCATTTTCAGCAAACCTGCAAGCATCAATTATTAAAGGAATATCAAATTGATTTAACACTTGTTTTACCTGTTTAATATTTTCCATTGCAACAGGCTGACCTCCACCTGTATTATTAGTTACTGTGATCATGCAAAAAGGAATATTTTCCTTTCCATTTTCTTTTATAAAGTTTTCAAGCTTTTCAACATCCATATTCCCTTTAAATTTAACATCTTTATCCGTTATCAGACCATCTTCACATAGCAAATTCACTGCAACACCCTGAACAAATTCAATATTGGCACGAGTCGTATCAAAATGACTATTATTGGGTATAAAATTTCCTGGTTTTACAAGTACCTGGGCAAGAATAGCCTCAGCAGCTCTTCCCTGGTGAGTCGGAAAAATATTTTTAATTCCTGTTATCTCTTTGATTGTATGTTCAAATTTTTTCCATGATTTACTCCCGGCATAGGATTCATCACCTAACATCATTGCAGCCCATTGCCGGGTGGACATTGCACCTGTTCCTGAATCTGTTAAAAGATCAATACAGCAATCTTCTGCATCAAGCAGAAAAACATTGTTAAAGGCTTTATCAAGTTTCGACACACGTTCTTCTCTGGTGGTAAGTTTTATGGGTTCTGTTGTCTTAATTCTAAATGGTTCGATAATGGTTTGCATACATTCTCCTTTTTCCAACTATACTTATAAAACATATTATTTAATGATCTGGTACAATGGTTAGATTTATATTGGACATTATATCTGGTTTGTCAAAATATTTTAACATAATTATTTTGAATAATGATATGATTGTTTTTAAAAAGACTTAAAAGGAAAAACCTGTTATTATGTTAACTGCTTGCATAAAAGATTGTCCTGATTGCTGTTCTATAATCATAAAAAAAGAATTAAATAAAATTAAAATTATCGGGAATCATGATCACCCGATAACCAAAGGCTTTACATGCGCAAAAATAAAAAAACACATAAACAGACTTAAAAGCCCCAGCCGTATCACAAGCCCCATGCTCAGATCCAAGAATGGATTTAAAAAAATATCCTGGAATCAAGCTTTAGATATATGTTTTAAAAGGATTAACCCTATTCTTAAAGATGACCCTGAAAAGATACTGCATGTTCAAGGTCATGGAGCAAGAGGAATTACCAAAGAATTAGTAGACAATTTTTTTACCTTTTTAGGGTGTACAAAGACCTGTGGTTCTCTATGTGATATTACCGGCATTCAGGCATGTATAGATGATTTTGGTGCTTTGGACCATAATAATATCAAAGATGTTCTAAATTCTTCACATATTATTAATTTTGGCAAAGATTTTTCCTCTTCTTCCATACATTTGACCCAAATCATGCATAACGCCAGGGAAAAAGGTATTCATATCACATCAATCTGGCCAGGGGGCAATAATTATAAAAATCATGCTGACAAATTAATAAGAATTACCCCTGGCACTGACAGATTCCTTGTCATTGCAATCGTAAAACACCTTATGAAAGATGAACAGATTAACCAATCATATTTAAAAAAATGCGCAGGAAAAAATAAGTATTTTAAAATAATTAATAAATATTCCATTGAATTTTTATCCCGGCAATGCGGTGTATCAAAAAAAGACATAAGGTATCTTGCAAATATATATTCTAAAAATAAAATCAGCACAATCATTGGATGGGGAATTCAGAGGCACTTAAATGGCATGGAAACCGTCCGGCATATTAATGCTCTATCATGGCTGAGCGGCAATATAGGATATCAGGGAGCCGGTGTCTATATGAGCATCTCATCATTAAAAAACCTTGACTTAAGCTGGACGCAATTCAAGCCGAAACGATCTATATTGTTGCCTGTTCTGGCAGACGAGATAGAAAAATGCACCCCGAAAATCAAAGCTGCTTTTATAAACTGCAGCAATGTTGTTAACCAGGCTCCTGACAGCAAACATCTTTTTAAAGTTTTCAGGGATATTGACTTCACAATTGTTATTGATGCTTTTTTCACTGATACAGCAGCTGCAGCTGACCTGATCCTGCCTTGTACTCTTATGTTAGAGGATAATGAATTGGCAGGCTCCTATATGCATGAATACCTGCAATACAGCCGAAAGGCTTTTGATCCGCCGGACCAATGTAAATCTGATTTTGAGATTGCAAAAAAATTCAATGAAATATTTAATACAAAATTTGTCTTTCCTGATCCTGAAGAATGTTTCAGGCTGAGCTTTCCCAAATCAGATACAGACCTAAGCTTTGATGAATTTAAAGCTAAAGGTTTTGCCTTTGCCGGTAAGAATAAAATTGTGTTTAATAAGACAACCAGTCATCAAAACAAGCTATTTTCCCTTGTTCAAACTTTATCAAAAGAGCCTGATAAAAACCCTGATTTTCCCATGCACCTTTTAAGCCTGATTAATAAAAATTTCATGCATTCTCAAATTCTGCCTGAAGACCAGCAATCTATTCCCGTTGTCAGGGTTAATCCTGATTCGAAAAATTTAAAAAAAATTAATCCTGACAAAAAAACATTTTTAGTAACAGATCTTGGAAAATTAGAAATAAAAATAAAATTTGATAAAAGCCTGCATCCTGATGCAATCATTTATAGAAGAGGGGATTGGATGATGTATAAAGGTGGTATAAATACCCTTATAGAGGCAAGACTTACAGACTCTGGTAATGGTGCAGCTTATTATGCTCAAAAGGCAAGACTTGAAAATTTATAATCTCAAACCGACAAATACAACCCATCTTAAGGACACTTATGGGAACTCAATGGATATATAAAAATAAAAACATAAACTCAAAGACCATCAGCCAGCTCAGCTCAAAATTCAATTTAAATACAATTGTTGCAACAATCCTTTTAAACCGAGGGATTAAAACCATTGAGCAGGCAGATCTTTTTTTAAATCCCAAACTTTCAAATCTTAAAGAACCATTTTTACTTAAAGATATGGACAAGGCTGTTGAACGAATATGGACAGCAATTAAAAATAAAGAAAAAATTTTAATATTTGGTGACTTTGATGCAGACGGGGTGACATCAACGTCTCTTCTTGTGGACTTTTTCAATTATATTGATGCCAATGTATCATGGTATATCCCCCATAGGACTAAAGAAGGTTATGGTATGCAGACAATGCATATTAAAACAGCTGTCGAACAAAATACAGATTTAATTATAACTGTGGATTGTGGATCAAGCAGCCATAAAGCGATTGAAGCTGCCACAAAAGAAGATATTGATATAATCATAACCGACCATCATGAACTTCCAGAACCAATGCCTTGCTGCACAGCAATAGTTAATCCCAAAAGGCAGGATTGCAATGCAAACTTAGCCCATCTTGCAGGTGTTGGTGTCGCATTCTATCTTTTAATGGCCCTTAGAAAGCACCTCAGGACAAAAGATTTCTGGCAAAAAAAAGAAATTGAAGAGCCAAACCTGCTTGATTATTGTGACCTTGTAGCTTTAGGCACCATAGGAGATATGGTCCCTTTAAAAAAGGAAAATCGAATTTTAAGCGTGCACGGGCTAAAGATAATCCAAAAAGGAAAAAGAATCGGGCTTAAAACTCTTGCAGATATCAGCAGGATACGGCTTAGTAATATGGACTCCGATGATATCAGCTTCAGGCTTATTCCCAGAATCAATGCAGCAGGAAGGCTGTCCCACGCCAGAATATGTGTTGATCACTTAACTTCAACCCAGAGAATATCATCAATCAAAACAAGCGCAATTTTAGATAATCTAAATCAAAAAAGACAGAAAATCGAACATGAAATAATTCAGGATATTGATCGCAGGATTGAAAAAAATAAAAAAATTCTGGACAAAAAAATTATAATTCTGTGGGATAAAAAATGGAACCCAACCGTGTTAGGTATTGCCGCTTCAAGATTTACCAGGAAGTATTCCAAACCTGTTATTTTGCTAAATTCATTAAATGACCCTTTTATAGGATCATGCAGAAGCATTGCTTCTATTAATATCCATAAAATTTTAGCATATCATGGTGATCTGCTAAAAAAATATGGTGGACATTCCATGGCAGCAGGGCTCACAATCTCAAAGGCAAACATTGAAAATTTTGTCAAAAGCATGGAAAATTACATGGATTCACATTTTTCCCCAAAAGATTTTCTAAAATCCATAACAATCGATTTTGCTATTTCACTTAATGAAATAAACTTTGAACTTGCAAAAGAAATCAGCAGATTAAGACCATTTGGCACAGATAATCCAGAACCACTTTTTTCATGTGAAAATGTAAAAGTTGATTCTTCAATAATTATCGGAACAAACCATAGAAAAATGATTCTTGTTGATGCTTCTTTAAATATTAAAGATAATAATAAAATCCATAATGGTGTTGAGGCGCTTCAATTTAACGTTCAGGATTTAGACAACCTTCCAACTTTCTTTAAAAAAATTGTATTTAAAATTAAAGAAAATAAATTTAAACAAAACTCTCCTCAAATAATTATTGCTGATGTTTGAAATATATCTTGCCAAATTATACAATTTTAAGGTATTATACATATTGCTTTAAGGATTATTAAAGAATGATTATTTGAGGATTTATATATGGGTAAAACATTTCGTGTCGGGGATAGAGAAACAAAGCTGCTTTCAAAAATAGAATCTTCTAAAGAACGAGAACGAATCCAGACAATAAATTCGATAAGAGAAAACAGTGAAACTTTCAGCAATAAAATTTCAATGAAACTTATTGAGCAGGGTCTCATTGAAACAGTTAGCAAAAACTCTGTTCAGGAACAGCTTGAAAAATGCCTTACCAACCTATGCAATGCTGAAGACTTTGATATTGATTATCAAGTTGCACCGCTTAGAGGGCTTGTTTCAAATCCTAATATTGCAAGTCTATATGTAACAGCGTTTATAATTGAAAAGCTCATAAATCATAAAGACATTGTTGACATATATGGTAGCGATGAAGAAATATATTTTGTAATAAAAAACGAAATCATGCAGCTTGTTCAAAAATAATCATTTCGTCTATTTTATTTTCATGCTTGACTTATGTTTCTTATTAATTTATTATTAAATAAATGCAAATTATATTATTTCGTACGAACGATTATTAGCTGAATAATCAGCTCCTGATGATATCTGTAATTCATTATTTTAGAAGGAGATTAATTATGAGTGATTTTCTGAAAAGCCTGAGAAGCTCCAAATACAAAAGCTCTAAAACAAGAAAATCAATGGATAACTATTTCGGTCCCAACTCTGACCGCCGACAATTAAAAGACAGACGCGATTCAAACTTCAAGGACCCATCAAGTAATGGGAATAGCGCACAAGTTTCAGTAGAACTCACGCCACAAACTAACGAAGATATATCAGCAATCGCTATCAATATTGAAAAATCGGTTGAAATTCAAGAGATGCTTGCTAAATCAGAAATAGAAAAAAACAAAGCAATTACAACTTTTATAAGAAACCTGAACGATTTTTTAACAGGCAGCAATATTCCATCTGAACTATCAGGAGAGCCTGTAGTTACAACAAGCTATGCATCAGGCACAAGATACACCAAAGACGAAGTCTATGATATAATAAAAACAATGCGAAAAGAACGAGCTACGTTTGCAACCATTGCCGCCTATCTCAAAGAAAAAAGAATTCCTACATTCTCGGGTAGAGGAGAATGGCATGCCCAGACAATACACAGATTATGTAAATCTTAAAACTTGAACACTCAGTCTTTTTTTAAACCTTTTTTAACAATATCAAAAGCTGTTTTCAAAGTAGCTTTAACAAAATCTTTCTGATCATTAAGAAATCTTTTGCTATCAACCCAGAGAACCACGCCTGAAAAAGTCGACCATATAACATCAGCTAAAGCAACAGGGTGCTCATTAATGAAAATACCCGCATCAATGCCTTCAACAATGATTGAGGTAATAGCTTTCAATGCCTTTGCCGAGGTCTGCTTTAATTGCTCTAAAACATCATCAGAAAGATTTTTAAGGGTTTCTCCTGACTGCAAATGAAAAAGGCTTATTAGAATCATGGGATCTTGCTCATAAACTTTAATAAAAACATCACGCAATTCATCTAACTTAATTCCGGAAGAGGTATTGCTTTGTGTGACAATTTCAATTTCCTCAGCTATATATTTCAATATATCAATGGAAAGAAATGTATGGAGCTCTTCTTTATTTTTAAAATAAATATATAATGTTCCAGGGCTTAACTCAGCAACTTCAGCTATTTCTTCCATTGTTGCAGTGTTATAACCCTTGGAAGAAAAAACTATTTTAGCTGCCTCAAGTATTTGCTTGCGCCTGAGACCCTGCTCTCTTTTTTTCCGTTCCTGTATTCCCATATTACCACCTTCAACTTTTGAATATAATTCATTTTTTAATGCAATCTTTAATACAGCAATTTTTTAAAAATAACAAGAGAAATTTTAAAATGATTTGTTACAGGCTATTTACAAGGTTTAATACCCCAAATCTCGTTTGCATATTCTTTAATTGTCCGATCGCTTGAAAAGACTGCTGATCTTGCAATATTAATCAATGATTTAACAGTCCAATCTACTCTATAGGAAAAATCTTTTGAAATACTTGCCTGAACATCAATATATGATTTAAAGTCTGCCATGTGAAGATAATAATCACCATGCTCTACAAAATTATCATATAATGGCATGAAAATACCAGGCTCATTCTTACAAAAGAGGTCAGACTTAAGTATATCCATAACTGCTTTTAATTCCGGAATTTTTTGTAAATATCTTTTAGGGTCATAATTTTGTCTTTTCTTTTCAACTCCTTTTACATCAAGTCCGAAAATATACATATTTGCATCTTCCACTTCTTGATATATTTCTATATTGGCTCCGTCCAGCGTACCTATTGTAATGGCACCATTCATTGCAAATTTCATATTGCCAGTGCCTGAAGCCTCCATGCCTGCTGTTGAAATTTGTTCACTTATATCAGCTGCCGGAATAATTTTTTCAGCCATGGATACCTTATAATCCGGAATAAAAACAACATTTATCCATTTATTCACATCAGGATCATTATTAATAACATCAGCAATGCTATGAATGAGCTTGATAACAAGTTTTGCCGTAAAATACCCCGGAGCTGCTTTACCACTGAATATAAAGGTTCTCGGATTCTCAAGCTCAATATTGTCTTGTTTTATTATCCGGTACATATGAATAATATTTAAGATGTTTAACATCTGACGTTTATATTCATGGATACGTTTTATATGAACATCAAAAATAGAATCCGGATTAATATTTATATTGGATATTTTCTTAATAATTTTTGCAAGCCGCAGTTTATTATTCTTTTTAACATTATCTAATTTATTTAAAAATCCACTGTCATGTTTATAGCACTCGATTTCGGAAATTCTTTCAAGTTCATAAACCCATCTCTTACCAATTGCCTCGGTAATAAGATCAGCAAGTCCTCTATTTGCTGCAAGTATCCATCGCCTGGGAGTAACTCCATTGGTTTTATTATTAAATTTTTCAGGTGAAAATTTATAAAAATCCGGCACTAATTTTTCTTTTACAAGTTTAGAATGAATCATAGCCACACCATTGACAGAATGGCTTCCCATGATTGCAAGGTTTGCCATCCTGACCTTTTTCACCTGGTCTTCCTCAATTATTGACATCCTTTTTATAATTTGAGTATCCCCGGGATATTTTGAAGCAACTTTTTGTAAAAAATGATTATTGATTTCATAAATGATCTGCAAATGCCTTGGGATGACACGTTCAATAATTGATAGAGGCCATTTTTCAAGGGCTTCTGGCAACAAAGTATGATTTGTATATCCAATTGTTTTATTTGTTATATCCCATGCTTTTTCCCATTCAAGCCCATATTCATCAACCAATTTACGCATCAGTTCAACAATAGTTAAAGCAGGATGTGTATCATTTAACTGGATAGCAACTTTTTCAGGAAAATTTTTAAAACCATCATTGGTCTTTAAATAAATACGTATAATATCCTGTACTGAACACGCAACTAAAAAATATTCCTGCACAAGGCGCAATTCTTTTCCAAATTCTTTTGAATCTGACGGATAAAGTATTTTAGATATTGATTCTGATTTAATCTTTTCTTCAACAGCCTTAAAATAATCACCATCATTAAATATTCTTATATCAAATCTTTCAGATGCCCAGGCAGAAAAAAGCCTCAGCCAATTGACCGTTTTTCCGCCATATCCTGTGATCAGGACATCATGAGACCTGCCAAAAATAAGTTTCCAATCTGACCACATGGGATTATAGCATCCGTTAATATCTTTAGAATCAACTATTTTGCCATAGATTGGGATAATATATTTTTCACTTCCTGCTACAAGCCAGGGAGATGATCTGTTTGGCCAGTAATCAGGCTCCTCCCGCTGATAACCATTCACTATTTTTTGTTTAAAAAGTCCATAATCATAATTGATCCCATAACCAAACCCGGGCATATGCATTGTTGCAAGAGAATCTAAAAAACATGCGGCAAGACGTCCTAACCCGCCATTGCCCAATGCAGGGTCATGTTCTTCTTCAACAAGCTCATCAAGATCCCATCCGATATTGTTTAAAAAATTCTTACATTTATCAAAAATCCCAAGATTAATGAGGTTGTTTGAAAGAAGCCGCCCAGTCAAAAATTCCATGGAAAGATAGAACAATTTTTTACCATTGTCCTTTTCATATCGTTCCTGGGTATTAAGGCTGATATCAATTAAACATCTTCTAACAGCAGCCGAAACTGCATTAAACATATCTTTTTTTGTGGCAGTCTTCATTTTTTTGCCAAGAACATATTTAATATATTGATTCATTGCGATTTCAAAACCGGAGAAATCAAAATATGCCATACATTACTCCTTAAACTAATAAACTATTCAAAAGATTGATTTTTATTTAATATTGTAATAGATTAGGAGAAAAGTCAATATTGATAATATATTAAACAATACAGCATAAAAAATTCTCAACTTATTGTTCAGCGCTTTAGAAGGAGGGCTTTTTGAAACTATCAATTCGCTGGGTCGTGGTTCTCGGATGTGTTTTCCTCGTATGGACAACCTATCTCATTATTATTCCATCTGTATATTTCTCTACACAAAAAATAATGATGGGGCATACAAGAGATATAATGGGAAATATTTCAGATCTAACCCTCCAGGGGACACAAAATTTTTTAGCAACTGCAAGAGTATCAGCACGCCTCACGAATAATTTGATTGCATCAAATATTTTAAACGCTGATAAGAATGGCATTAAAAAACTTGAACAATATTTTTTTGACCAGCTTGAACTATACCCCCAATTTGCAGGCATTTACCTGGCTACACCCAATGGCAACTTTTATTATGTCAGCCGAAACAGCTCCAAATCGCCTGATGGATACAGAACCAAAATCATACGCCATGGTGGATCATCCCGGCAGACTCGATTGATATGGCGTGATAAAAACATGAAAATTATCCTTGAAGAATTTGATAATAATGACACTTATGATCCCCGTAAACGCCCATGGTATATAAAAGCTGCCCAAAAAAAACAAATCATCTGGACTGACCCCTATATATTTTTTACATCCAGGCAACCAGGAATAACCACAGCAATCCCTGTTTATAACGCAAAAAAGAAAATCAAAGCAATTGTTGGCGTTGATATCCAATTAAATGTTCTCTCCGAATTTATAAGCAGGCTCAAAGTCGGAAAAACCGGTCTTGCTTTTATGATAAACAACAATAAAGAGGTGATTGCTTTTCCTGACCCGGCACAATTAAAATATGAAGATGGGAAAAAATCAGGCTCTATTCGCCTGCCCAAAATATCAGAAATAAACAATAAATTATGCGAAAAAGCTTATAATTCAATTAACTGGGAAAAACACAAAAAAGACACCTTAACCAATCCTGTATTCAGCAGTTTTTCTTTTGAAAACAAAAAATATTTTACCATGTTTACCAAGGTTCCAGGACCAAAATTATCCTGGATGATCGGTCTTTTTATACCTGAAGACGATTATTTCAGTGAAATCAATAAAAACCAGAAAAAGAACCAGGCTTTATCTTTAATCATATCAATTTTCGCTACCATAGCTGGATTAATTATGGCAACAAGCATTACAAGACCTATTTCCGAATTGGATTGTGAAGTACAAAGTATTAAAAATAATAATTATAGATCAATGCCAAAAATAAAATCAAATTTTGTAGAAATTCAAAGGATAATCAGTACTTTTTATGGAATGAAAAAAGCTATTATTAGTTATAAAAAAGAACTTATTAAAAAAGAAAAAATTCACAAAATCATTACTAATACAGCAAATGATGCAATTATTATGGCTGATAAAAAAGGCAATATTTTTTATTGGAACATGGCAGCAGAAAATATTTTTGGATATACAAAAGCAGAAGCTGCAAAAAAAACAATTTTCTCCATGATTATACCCAAAAAAGATCATGAATCTGCTTTTGCACGTCTATCTAAATTTCTATCCGGTGACATTAAAGATTCACTCAAATCAAATATTGAGATCACAACTATAAATAAAACAGGTAAAAAAATCCCGACCGAGATATCCATTGCACGAATTAAGATTGAAAACTCATTGTATGCCATAGCAATCATTCGCGATATCACAATAAGGAAACAGGTTGAAGCAGAAAAAATAAATATAATAGAAAAACTTAAGCAATCACAAAAAATGGAATCCATTGGTACACTTGCAGGTGGTATTGCCCATGATTTTAATAATCTTCTTTTCCCCATAATGGGCAATACCGAAATATTAATGATAGAAACACCGGACAACAATCCCTTACAGGAAAACCTTGAAGAGATTATGGCTGCAACCACCCGAGCAAGCGAGCTTGCACAACAGATACTTACCTTTGCACGTCCTAAATCTTATAAGGCAAAATCAATCTCTCTTTATCCAGTTATTCAAGAAGCTCTTAAACTTTTCAAATCAGGTTTACCTGAATTTATTCAACTAAAACAAAAATTAGAAAAAGATTGCGGTATGGTTAAAGCTGACCCCACATCTATTCATCAAATCATTATGAATCTTTTAACAAATGCTCATCATGCAATGGAGAATAATTCCAAAGGGACAATTATTATAGAGCTGAAAAAAATTATGATCTCCGAACCTGATCAAATTGTTCCTGAGCTCAAATCAGGAGAATATGCCTTTTTATCAATAGCTGATTCCGGTACAGGTATTGATAAAAATATTATTGACAAAATTTTCGATCCTTTTTTTACTACTAAAGGTAAGGGAAAAGGTACAGGTTTAGGACTTTCCATTGTACACGGCATTGTTAACAGCATAAATGGAGCTATAAAAGTATTCAGCGAGCCCGGTCAAGGGACTGAATTTCAAATTTTTCTACCCCTGTCAAAAAAACCCCTTGAAACAGAAAAATTTCAAGTCAATAAAGTATTAAAAACAGGAAACGAAAAGATTCTATTGATTGATGATGAAGAGTCCATTATTAAAATGGAAAAAATGATGCTTGAACGTATTGGTTATACTGTTACATCTTTTATGGACAGTAATGAAGCTCTCAAAGCTTTTAGTTCAGCACCAGAAAATTTTGATGTTGTTATCTCAGACATGTCAATGCCGATCATGTCAGGTGATATACTTGCAAAAGAAATTAAAAAAATACGTGGTGATATCCCAATAATACTCTGTACAGGTTTTAAGGACGGAATTTCCATGCAAAAAACCAAAACCACTGAATTTACCGGTATCCTTCAAAAACCTGTAACAATGGAAAAAATTGCCCAAAAAATCCGTGAGGTGCTGGATGGATGACATTCATTTTATGCTTTAAAATTGCAAGAGTCTCTGATACAGTTAAATGAATGAAAGATAATAGATTGAAGATTTCAATATCAGAAGAGCCATCAAAAACTATTTTCTTTTTCGATGGCAGCCTTGATGCTAAAGGTGTTTCAAAAATCTGGGCTAAAACAAAACAAATGATTCAAAAAAATCAATTTAAGGGTCTTATTTTTGATCTATCCAAAATAACATCAATTGACTCTGCAGGTGCTTCATTCCTTTTATATCTTGATTCCATGATCTTTGCTCAATCTTCCGGCAGAAATTCAATTAAATTTGTTAATATTCATCCAAATCATGAACAAACACTTAAATTATGCAAAAAAAACTTTGCGCAACCCAAAGAGAATATTGCCGGAACAACACATGACAACATTATCACAGCAACCGGGAAAAAAACTTATTCATTTATTGATGAAATCTCTTATGCAACAGACTTTACAGGTAAAATAACTATTGCTTTTTTGAACATTCTATTAAAACCAAAATTATTAAGATGGAAAGAATTTTTTCTAATTTTTGAAAAAGCCGGTATTGATGCCCTTTTCATTGTTGCATTAATAAGTTTTATTGTAGGGCTTGTTATGGCATTCCAGGCTGCCATGCCCATGCGCATGTTTGGAGCTGAGATATATGTTGCAAACCTTATCGGGCTCTCGGTTACAAGAGAACTTGCTCCTCTTATGACTGCCATTGTTCTTGCAGGACGATCAAGTTCTGCATTTGCAGCTGAATTAGGAACCATGAAAATAAATGAAGAGATAGATGCCCTTACCACCATGGGCATTGATCCTGTTTATTTTCTTGCCCTGCCAAGGATCCTTGCCGCTGCCATGGCAACCCCTCTTTTGGTAATATTTGCCGATCTGGTTGGAATGGCAGGAGGGGCAATAGTCTTATTATCCCTTGGTCATCCTGTTTCTGCCTATTTTGCCCAGATAGTGAGTCAGGTGACATATATTGATTTTGCAGGCGGATTGTTCAAAGCATTAATTTTTGGAATTTTAATTGCTGCAACCGGATGTTTTAAGGGTCTGAGGACGAAATCTGGTCCCAGTGGAGTTGGTGTGGCTACAACCGGGGCAGTTGTCGATTCCATAATAATAATAGCCATTGCAGATGCAATTTTTTCAATTATATTTTATATCTTTAATATATGAATAATACAAATATCAACATAATAGATGTAAAAAATCTCACAGCAGGTTATCAGAATTTTATGATTTTGAATAATGTTTCATTCTCTGTTAAAAAAGGAGAAATATTCATTATATTAGGTGGTTCAGGATGTGGAAAAAGTACTCTTTTAAAAATCATGACAGGACTTTTAAAACCAATTACAGGGAATGTTTTTATCAATGGTAAAGATATCTATAACAGCCATGGCACAGATAAAATTTCAATATTGAAAAATATTGGTGTAATGTTTCAAAATGGAGCTCTTTTCGGATCAATGAACCTGCTTGAGAATGTTAAACTGCCCCTTATCACACACACATCTCTTGAACCTGAGTTAATTAACCTTATAGCCTCCATGAAATTAAGCCTTGTGGGGCTTAAAGACTCTGCCCTGCTCATGCCTGATCAAATAAGCGGTGGAATGAGAAAAAGAGCTGCAATTGCAAGGGCAATTGCCCTTGACCCTGAAGTTATATTTTTAGATGAGCCTTCAGCAGGTCTTGATCCGGTTACAGCTGCACAATTGGACAAACTGATTTTAAACCTTGCTGAAAACCTTGGCATTACCTTTGTAATGGTAACCCATGAGCTTGAAAGTATATTTGATACTGGACAAAGAGTTATAATGCTTGATAAAAAAGAAAAAGGAATAATTGCCCATGGTAATCCCCATGAACTTAAAAAAGATAAAGAAAACAAAAGAGTTTTTACTTTTTTTAACAGGCTGGCAGACTGAAAAAAATGAATGACAATACAAAATTTTTTAAAATAGGTGTTTTTGTTATCAGCGCAACATTGATACTGATTGCAGGGCTAATAATCTTTGGTGCTGGAGATTTTTTTGATAAAAAATTTTATTGCGAAACATATTTTACCGAATCAGTTCAGGGGCTTAGTATTGGCTCAGATGTGAAATATAAGGGCATGAAAATAGGATCTGTCGAAGCAATAAAAAGCGTTGCCAGCAGATATAATAAAACCTGCCAATATATTTTAGTCCTTTTCTCCATTAATGATAATGCCATGTTTGAAAAATCAGATAAAGCAATTAAAGCAATTGTGGCAAACGGGTTAAGAATCAAACTCGGTTTACAGGGATTAACAGGTGCTGCATACCTTGATGCAGATTATGTAGAAAAATATAAAATCCATGACCTTGCCATATCATGGAAACCTGAAAACCCATATATTCCATCTGCCACAAGCACCATCACAAGGCTTACAGATGCCATAAGTAAAATTGTAGAAGGTCTTGAATCAATTAAATTTCAATCTCTTGCAAATGATCTTTCAACACTTTTAAAAACCCTTGATACTAAAATTAATGCCATGGAAACAGAAAAAATTTTAGGTTCAACTTTAAGCCTTGTAAAAAGTGCAAGCAGGATTGTTAATAATGCAGAAAAACCTTTATCAAGATTTGTTACAGATTTGGAGCAGGCAGGAAAAGAGGTTAAGATTGCAGCAAAAAACACAAAAACAATGATTAAAAATATTGATACATCGCTTAACGGAGTTTCTCCGGCAGTAGCACAATTTTCCAAAGCATGTGAGCAGATCAATAAAACAATATACTTTAAAAAACACGACCTTGGAATTATTCTTGATAATTTAAAAAAGATGTCAGCCAATCTTGAAGAAATGAGTGAAAATCTAAAAACATACCCTGGATCAATTATTTATAGTTCACCTCCTAAAAAGGTAAAATAATAAGATGAAGACAAATATACTTTTTCTATTGATAATGTATTGTATCGGAATTTTTTGCCCTGGTTGCAACTTTATAAGCTTAGATAAAGCAGAACCACCTAAAACCTATTTTCCCTTTGATGAGATAATAGATGCCAGAGCCTCAAACAAAAATAAAAAAATTTTAAACAACTATAAAACAATGGAGTTTACAGCTGGTTCAAAATTCAAGGGTAAGCAATTTATATATAAAAAAAACAATCAATACATTAAAGATTATTACAATCGTTTTTTTGCTCTACCTGAAAAAGAAATACAAAATATATGTGAAAAATGGTTCGGTATAACAGGTGTCTGTGACTCCTCTCCAAATCGTGTACTCAAAGGGAAAATACTTGAAATATATTGTGACAGAACCAATGATAATAATCCTGTTGCCATAATAAAAATACGATTTACTATAATAAATTTTAAAAATATCGATAAAATCATCATGCAAAAAGATTTTTATTCCGGAGTAAAATTTAATAATTTCACTCCGGAAAATCTTGTAAAGGCTTGGTCCATATGCCTTAAACAGATATTGAAAAATCTTGAAACAAAAATATCACAATAAATTATCAGCTTTTAGTTTGCTTATAATCTGCCCTGTTGATTTACTTCTGCCCATTGTATAAAAATGAAGTCCTGGCACTCCTTTTGCGAGCAAGCCCTTACATTGTTCATAGGCAAAATCAATACCTATGTCCAATACAGCATTTTTATCATCTTTATCAATGCTATCTAACCTGGCTTGTAAATCAGGTACAATGCTTGATCCACAAACACTTGATAAAATTTTTGCAAGCTTAATAGTATAAACAGGCATAATTCCCGGAATAATAGGGATATTGATTCCGATTTTTCTACATTTTTCAACATAATCAAAATAATACTTGTTATCATAAAAATATTGTACCACAACATATTGGGCGCCATTATCAATTTTGAGCTTAAGATATTCAATATCTTTATCAAGGCTTTCAGCTTCAACATGAGCTTCTGGATAGCCTGCACAGCCTAAAGTAAAATCATACCGGCCTTTAATAAAAGATATTAAATCAGATGCATAGGCAAAGCTGTCTGGATGGGGGGTAAACTCACTATCATTTGGTTTGTCTCCCCGAATAACAAAAATGGTTTTAACTCCAAGTTCCTTATATTTATCCAGAACTTCACATATCTCATCGGGACCAAGCCCAAAGCCTGCGATGTACGCAATTGTAGGTATATTTTTATCTATTAATATTTTTTTAACTGTCTGATAAGAGCCATCTCTATCAGACCCGCCAGCACCAAAGGTAACTGACATATAATCAGGATTAAACCCGGCAAGCTTAGTAATAAGATTATCAAAATTTTCAATTGCTTTCTCGCTTCGCGGAGGAGAGAACTCCATTGATATTACAGGCTTTTCCTGTCCATATAATTCCATAACATCCATAATCAAAAAACTTCCTTATTTTAAATCTTTATTCAACATTTATAACTTTTTTAACTTCCGGGATCTCATTTAGCAAAACTTTTTCAATGCCCTGCTTTAAAGTAATCTGTGACATGGCACAACCAGCGCATGCCCCATTAAGCCTGACCTTTACAACCCCGTCTTCATCAACATCAATAAGTTCAATATCGCCACCGTCTTTTTGCAGCATTGGTCTTAATTGTTCAATCACTGCCTGAACCTTTTCTTTCATAATATTGTCCTTAAAATAAAATTTCAAAATTACCAATAATGTTTATTTGATAACTTTTGGCGTATATCCTTTAGGAAGATGGGCAGTCCCAAGTATGCAGGGAAGAGAAGTCTCTTTATGCACTTTTTCAGCGATTTCATCCAAATGATCACAAAACCCACCATCGGCAATGTCCCAGGCACCATCAGCCATTTTAGAAAAAGCACAGGTAACAAAATGAATTGCTTCAGCACCTTTTGATTTAAGAATTTTGGCAAGCCCCACAGCATTATCCCCAGGACAACGACAGGTAAAAACTCCAACGAGATCACATTCATCATATTTGTCAAAGGCCTGAACTTTATTATCTATAGATGCAAAATCACCTGTTAAAGGACATCTGTTTTCATTCTTTTCACAACGTATCATTGCAATTTTTGTCATTTTTATCTCCTGAATATATTATTATTTCTTTTCCAATTAATTTCTTCCCATGCCCCCTCTGCCTCCACCTCGACAACCGCCACCCATGCCACGACCACGACCCTGTCCAAGACCTCTACCGCCTCCCATGCCGCGACCAGTTCCACCCATACCCATGCCCATGCCCTGTCCTGCGCCTGTGTTTTGGTATGCACCCTGGGAATTAGCATTCCCAGCTCCCAAATTCTCGTTAACACCTGCTTTTTCAGCAACACTTGCTTCAGTGGCTGGATTTAATTTGCCTGCTTTAAATTGTTCTATTGCATGTTTCACTGTTCCGGAGAATCCTGTATAAACATCAATCTTGGATTGAGAAAATACCTGCATTGCCTTAGGTCCGCAATTACCTGTTAAAATTGCCTTAACCTCTTTTGAGACCACAAAGCTTGCAGATTGAATTCCTGCTCCACCGTTTAACGCAATATTTTCATTATTAAAAGATTCAAAACTCATATCATCAGTGTCAACAATAATAAAAAAACTACACCTTCCAAAACGGGGATCAATCTGGGCGTCCAAATTATCTCCTGTTGAACTCACAACTAGTTTCATATATTTTTCTCCTTAATCTAAGTATATTTATTCAATGGTCTCCTTTGATGCAAATTCCGGCTCATGCAAAGGTAACAGAATATCTGCCATCTCTTTAATTTTCAGCATTATGTCATAGGCTTCATATACATCAACATGGGTTCCTGGAGGTATTACTTCCATCTCCATTGCTCTTATCTCTTTTGGCGGATTAAAATTTTCATTAAGCACACAAAAACCAGTAATTATGGCTTTTCCTGATATGGTTTCAATTAAAACCGACATACCTCCATCTGTGTGAACAGGTGTATGAATACATTTTATGCCTGGCATAATCTGGGTATCACCTGTCATAATCTTAATCTGTCCATTCTCCTCAACATCTTCAATATAGTCTTCAAGATATCTAAAATCTAAAGGATGGGGGTCATGAATCCTTTTAATTTCTTTTTCATGTACATAAATATCTGCATTTATACATTTATAATCATTTTCACAATGGTCATTATGAAGATGAGTATGAATGATAATATCAATATCTTCCGGGGTTAAATTCCACTTATCAAGTCCCTGCTCAAAAGTATATATTTTACCTCCAATAGCTGTTTCTCTTTCTTCAGATTGTATGGGACTCATTTCGCCGGTATCAATTAAAATCTTTTTATCACTGCCTTCAATATACCAGCAATAAATTGGTATGGTATATTGCACGCCATTATTATGCTGATAGGTCATCATGCTTTTATCAAAAACTTTGGTACCCATTACTATTGGATGTATTTTATATACTCCCATGCCTGACTCCTTAAATAGAGCTGTTTATATTTTTTAAACAGCTCTATTTGATTTTTTAAATTATCAAGTTTATGAATAGGGTTCAGCATCAGCTGTTTTTGCAAAAGTTGCTTTGTCATAATCAAACTCTGTAACAGCAGTTCTGACTATTCCCATGACATCATTTACAACCTTTATTCCAACAGCATCAAGAGTATCAAAGGCTTTAGGACCACAATGACCGGTCAATAAAACCTTTGCCCCTTTATTTCCCACCATGGCAGCTGCTTGGATGCCTGCCCCTTTAAATGAATTAACATTTTCCGAATTATCCAGAGCTTCAAATTCAAGTGTTTCAGTATCAACAATTAGAATATAGGCAGCTCTACCAAATTTTGGATCCACCTGTGAATCAAGGTCTTTTCCAAGTGATGTAACAGCTATTTTCATATTATTTCTCCTTTATGCAAGTTTTGGCTGACCACCACCGCCACCACCACATACCTGATCATTCTGGATTTCGTTTAACTTTCCTTCAATCAAATCTTCAACAACAGGCTTAATTTCAGGTCTCTGATCATCATGAAATACATTGATTCCAACCTGTTTAAAACCCATCAAAGGCCGCATTCCAATTCCACCAACAATTAATGCTTTTACATTATGTTCAGCAAGAAGATTTACAGGGACCATACATCCACCCTGGGCATGTCCTCCATTTTCTAAAGTTGTAACCTCTTTAATCTCACCATCTTCAACATCAATGAAGGTAAAAGTATCGCAATGTCCAAAATGTCCTGCTCTTATTCCTTCAAGTCCACCTTCCCCGTTTGAAGGAACTGCTATTCTGCCGTTTTTCATAATCTTTTACTCCTTTAAATTAATTATTATTTTATCCCATATTTCCTTTATTTTTCGACTGACATCTGATTGGTCATCATACTCAATCACGGTTTTACCCTGTACCATTGATTTTGTAACTGCCGAATCAAAAGGTATTTTCCCCAAAAAAATCAAACCCCGTTGTTTTACTGATTTTTCAATGGCATCAGCCTGGTCAGGGTTTAAATCATATTTATTAACTATAACCATGGCAGGGACTTTAAAAAATTTCGCAAGATCCAAAGCCCTTGTCATATCATGTATTCCTGAAACGGTTGGTTCTGTCACGACAAGCAATGCGCTTGCTCCTCCAATGGATGCAATAACAGGGCATCCTACCCCGGGAGGTCCGTCTGTCAGCAGCAAATCAATATTTTTTTCCTGACCAAGTTTTTTTGCTTCCTGTCGAACAAGAGCAACAAGCTTGCCTGAATTTTCCTCGGCAATACCAAGTTTTGCATGCACCATTGGACCAAATCTTGTATCAGAAATAAACCATTGACCACAGGTTTGAATTGGGAAATCAATTGCATTTTCAGGACAAAGATCAACACAGACTCCACATCCCTCACAATCAATTTTATCAACCACAAAATCATCACTAATAGCATTGAATCGACAAAGTTCAATACATTGACCGCACTCAGAACACTTATCATGATCAATAATAGCAATACCCCCGCCTTTAAAATCAGTTTCCTGTTTTACTTCAGGGGACATTAGAAGATGGAGATCTGCTGCATCAACGTCAGCATCACAAAGTATACTATTTTTCGAAATTGCTGCAAATGCTGCTGTGATACTGGTCTTGCCAGTGCCGCCTTTGCCGCTTAATATAACAAGTTCTTTCATTTATTTTGTCCTTTATTGACAATTTTCTCAATTGCTCTGTATAAGCCAAGAAATTTCTCTTTCCATTCCGGTATTTTTTCGACTATCAGTTCACCCTTTGAATATACTTCAGCAATCTTTCTCTCAAAAGGTAATTCAAGAAGTATTGGAAGGTTTTCTTTTTCTGCATATACTCTAACATCATTATTGCCTATATCTGCACGATTAATAACAAGACCGCAGGGAATATTAAGCAATTTTACCGCTTCCACACCCAATTTCAAATCATGGAGCCCAAACGGAGTTGGTTCTGTGACCATTAAAACAAAATCTGTATTCTTCATGGCTGCTATTACCGGACAGGAAGTTCCAGGAGGTGCATCAATAATATTTATAATATCAGGATCAATATATGACCTGACTTTCTCTATTAATGGCGGAGACATGGCTTCTCCTACTCTGAGTTTACCATGTATAAATTCAATTGCACCGGATTTACCTATGGCGGTTTCACCTATTTCACGACCTTTCCAGGTTATGGCGTTTTCCGGGCATACTGCCATACACCCCCCGCAACTGTGGCAAAGTTCGGGAAAAGTCAAAATAGTTTTACCTATTATGGCAATTGACTGATATCGGCACATTTCAACACATTTATTACAATAACTACATTTATCTTCATCAATTTCAGGGACTTCTGTAAAAATAGTTTCTGTTTTCTCTATTTTGGGATTCAAAAAAAGATGGGAATTAGGTTCTTCCACATCACAATCAAGAATTTTTACGTTTTTTCCCAGTGAAGCAGATAAATTTGTGGCAATAGTTGTTTTACCAGTACCACCTTTTCCGCTGGCAACGCTTATGATCATTTATTTGTCCTTTTTATTTAAATCTGAGTTTGTTATATTCAGAATATTATTCAAATAATCTAACAATTTTTCCCCGTGTTCAGCCCCGGGATTAGTCGGGATTTCCATTAAAACTCCTAAGCCTTCACTTGCTTCATGGAAATCCTTTGCAGAAAGTGAACTTATTGCAGCAGTATTAAGAAATGGATTTTCCATGACAATTTTCTTAATGCATTCAAGTCCTTTAATATCTGACAATATTTCATCAACAATTAGTAAATCAAATTTATTTTCCGCAATTTCCAACTCAACTTCAGCACAGCCTTTAACCCATGTCACTTCAATATCATTGTTTCCAAATCCTCTGGAAAATTCCAATAAAGAATTTTTATCAGGAGTTGCAATTAATATATTAACCATATATTTATCCTTATCAATTTTATAAAACCCTCTTTCTTAAATTTAAACAAAACACTCACTGATTTAAGAAAGAGGGCGGAGTGATAAAATTAAAACAAAATTATTTAATATTTTCCAATTCAGCAATTCTTCTATTAAGCAGCTCAACTTCATTTCTCAAATCATTGAGTTCATCGCCGGAAGGCTGGATATTTTCGGCATATCTTTGCCTCATACCCATACCATAACCATTGCTGCGTGAAAAATTACGTCTACCAAAGCCCATTTTTCTGCCAAAGCCCTGATTACCCAATGCAAATCTTGAACCAGCTGCATTGGCATTATTACAATTACCTCGTGCTCCACCGGTCATTGAACCCTGACCCTGTGGACCTGTTCTATCTAATCCTGGCATATTATTCACCTCCTTTGTAAATAATGAAACTTATTGCATCTGTTTCTTGTACGATAAAATTTATTTCTACACCCGGGCATAAAAAAATCCGGGCTGATATTCTCATTTTCCGCATATGATTTTAAAACCACATCAACATGACCTGTAATAAAGGGACATAATTTAATCTCACTGGTTTCAATAATATCAGAAAATCTTTTTGAGATTGCTCCGCATATTAATACATTAATTCCAAGCCCTGTTAATAATTCAGCTAAACCAGATACTTCTTCCGAATTAAAAAGTTCATAATGTCTTGACAAAACTTTATTGTCTTTAACTTCTGCAATGAGTAACTTTCTTGCCGAATCAAAAACAGGTGAAATTCTATTGCCCCAAATTGTCAATGCAACTTTCAAATCATTATCTCCTTATTACATCTACAATAACTTATAGCAAAGTTTATGCCAATTGCTGTTTTTTTATATAAGCTATTGTAATTAAAGCATATTATTAACACCAGACAACTTGCCAACATATAAAAATTCTTAATAGAGTCGCAATATTGCAACTCTATTAATTGCAATATTGCGACTCTATAATAAATTAAACTTTTATTTTGAACGTCCATCTTGTTTTGGCAGGCTAATATGAAATTTTTTAATTTTCCTGAAAAGTGTACTTTTATGCATTTTAAGGTATTGTGCCGTAGCAGTTCTATTGTAATTATTCTTTTGTAAAGCCTCTTGTATAATCAACCTTTCCGCATCATTTACAGAATCAATAAAATGGTTTTTACCGTGTTCTATTCCTGAGATTGATGGTTTAATGGAAAAATTAGGCGGCAGATGAGAAACTTTAATATTGCCCTTTGAGCACAATACAAAAGCATGTTCAATAATATTTTCAAGTTCCCGAATATTGCCTGGGAAATCATGCATCATGATAAGCTCTAATGCTTCAGGATCTATAGACTTAACTTGTTTATCCTGAATCCTGTTTAATTTTTCAATAAAATGCTGAATTAAAAAAGGAATATCTTCCATGCGGTTTCTCAATGGTAAAAGATCTATTCTAACAACATTTATACGATAAAAAAGATCCCTGCGGAATTCTTCCATATCCACCATTTCTAAAAGATTCTTATTAGTTGCAGTAAGAATTCTTATATCAGCCTTTTCTTTTTTTACAGCTCCAAGAGGCTGGAACTCTTTTTCTTCAAGCACTCTTAAAAGTCTTACCTGGAAAGCAGGGCTTGTATCACCAATCTCATCTAAAAAGATTGTACCTCCGTTAGCAAGGGCAAAATGTCCTGGTTTATCCTTGACAGCATTAGTAAATGCGCCTGCTTTATATCCAAAAAGCTCTGACTCAAGCAGGCTATCAGGCAGTGCCCCACAATTGATTGCAACAAAAGGTTTATTTTTCCTTAACGATAAATCATGAATTGCCCTTGCCATTAATTCTTTTCCAGTACCAGTCTCACCCTCAATTAAAACAGTACTGTCACTTTTTGCTATTTTGGGAAGAATATTAAAAATTTTCTTCATTTCAAGATTATTACTGACCATGTCACACATCTGAAATTTCGATGTTATTTCTTTTCTGAGTTCCTGAACAAGGCTATGATCTCTGAACACTTCAACCCCACCAAGTATTTTGCCATCCCCATCTTGTAAAAGTGATGTCGATACAGTAACAGGTATTTTTTTCTGGTCAGAATTTACAATATAAGTTGATGTACTGACAAATGATTTTTCCTGTTCCATGGTCTTTTTTAATGCACAATCTGTCTCACACATATTAGACCGGAAAACTTCCCAGCAATGTTTACCCAATGCTTCTTTGCGAGGCACCCCTGTGATATTTTCAGCAGCCTGGTTAAATGAGATAATCTTCCAGTCATGGTCAACAGAAAAGACCCCATCAGATATACTCTCAAGAATTACCCTGGTGATATCAGTACAAGGCTCAAATGCATCACTCTTTTCTGCCATTATATTTTCCCATACCCTGTTTTCAACAGCCTTAAGCAGGTTTTAAAGATTTATCAACCATGATTTTAAGAATCACCCTGTCAGTTTCAACCATGCCCTTTGTGCTTAAAATACCAATATTCTGCATGGTCTGCTCCGGGGAATCAGATATTATTCCATCAGTTGCCTCGACAATTACACCCTGCAAAGAAAAAAGCGCTGCCTGGACAGCGGCTCCACCTGCTGTCACAAGTTTCAAAGCACATCCTGCTTTTGCACCATCACAGATCACACCTGCAAGGTCTTCAGTAAGATTTTTAATAGCACCTGAAATATGTTTAACATCACCGCCTAACAAATATGTAATTCCCGCAGTAGCTCCGGCTCCGGCTGCAACCGAGCACCCGCAGATTGCTGAAAGTCTGCCAGTATATGCCTTGACATATGCGGTTATGATATGGCTGAATCCAATTGCTTTTAAAGCAGTTTCTTTATCAATATCTATAAAATCCTTTACTGCCCAGATGGGAAGTATAGCAGTCAAACCGTGATTGCCACTTCCAGCAGAACTCATGGCAGGCATTTTAACACCTGACATCCTTGCATCAGCAGCAGCAGACGTGAGCATGCGGGCTGCCAACACCATATCATTTGTTAATAATTTCTGTCGAACTAATCTCTGAAGAGCCTTACCTATTCCAAGACCAGATCCATGTTTAAGACCATAATCTGCAAGGGCAAGATTATATTCAACACCTTTTTCAAGAAATTTAAGATCTTCATTATCAAAATCATCCACAAGGTCAAGAAGCTGATCCAGGGATTTTTCCTTTAGCCATGCTTCAAGTTTTAAAAGCTCTGTGCCTCCATTGGAGGATAAATAATCCTTTGATACAAAAGGAGAATCTTTAACAGGCTTTTTATTTTTTGTAAGCGATATAATATTATCATGAAGACCTTCAATCACTGACTCATAAATATTCTTATCGGTTTTTAAAATTGTTTTTATATAAACTCCGGTTTTCTCTTTTTCAATATCCACCATAACTTTTTTATTTTTTACAAAATCAACGGCTTTTTCAGTGGCAGGGTCATCAACAGAAGCAAGCACCTCAAGCTTTAACAATGGATCTCCGCCAAAGGCTCCAAGTGCTGATGAAAGGTCAAGGCCTGAAAGCCCATTTGTTCCGGGGATAGAA
>Ga0256845_1000197_pt1 | contig 56262 bp, 32 predicted proteins | sample RiftiametaG_FD_189101 | JGI IMG/M metagenome (GOLD analysis project Ga0256845, IMG submission 189101) | Tube worm associated microbial communities from hydrothermal vent at the East Pacific Rise, Pacific Ocean - Riftia | ecosystem: Host-associated > Annelida > Integument > Unclassified ...
CCCCGAGGCCCGGGTCGCGGTCGCCCACGGACAGATGCCCCCCGAGATGCTCGAGCGGACCATGATCGATTTTGTCGAGCACCGGGCCGACGTGCTCGTCTCGACGACGATCATCGAGAGTGGTCTGGACATCCCCCGGGCCAACACCATGTTCATCGCCCGGGCCGACCAGTTTGGGCTCGCCCAGCTCTATCAGCTCCGGGGTCGCATCGGTCGCTCGAAGCTGCGGGCCTACTGCTTTTTGATGGTCAACTCGCTGGAGCGCCTGTCCGAGGAGGGGCGCCGCCGCCTCGAGGCGATTCAGCGCCACAGCGAGCTCGGGGCCGGCTTCAGCGTGGCCAGCCACGATCTCGAGATTCGTGGGGCCGGCGACCTGCTCGGTCGTCGCCAATCGGGGAGTATCCAGTCGATCGGCTTCGAGGCCTACGCGCGGATCCTGGGCGAGGCCGTGGCCGAGCTCCGGGGGGACCCGATCTCGCGGGAGACGGACCCGGAGCTGAGCTTCGACCTGCCCGCCTTCCTGCCCGATACCTATGTCGAGGATGTGGGGGCGCGCCTGGATTTCTATCGACGCCTGAGCACGGCCCGGGACTCCGACGAGGTCCGGGAGGTCATGCTCGAACTCCACGATCGCTACGGCGAGATGCCGGTCGAGGCCCGACACTTTGGGCTCATGATGGCCTGCAAGAGCTACGGTCGGCGCTTGGGTGCGCTGAGTGTGGACCTCAAGGGAATGCGCCTGTCCCTGCGGCTGGGTCCCTCGACGCCGCTGACGGCGGCCGCGGCCGCGGGTCTCGGGGACGCCACCGATGGCCGGGTACGCCTGGCCCGGGGCAGCGGGGACCACGACAGCAGCCGAATTGTAGCGAGGATCCCCAACCGCACGGGCAAGGACTGCACTCGCCAGCTGGAGGTCTGTGAGAGCGTGCTCGCCGAGCTCGTGACCTTCGCGAACTTGGACAGGGCGGTCGAAGCCCCTCGCCGGAGCTGAGGCTCCGCGCTCGGGGCTGAAGTCGACGGGCGCTGGGTTCGACGGGCTGGATGGGTGCTTTGGCCGGGGTTTCGAGAGCGACCTCGGAGGATCTCGACGGGGTGAGTTCGATGTGAAACCGAACTGACCTTTGGACAGACTGTTGGTATTTGGCGCGTGTGAAGTGTGGGGATAGGACCTGTCCGAGAGGGTGGGTTTCATGTGTTTTGTGAAGACTCTCACTAGTTTTTGGAAAAGTCTACTCATTTGGAATGTTGACATCAAAAGTTGTTCGAACAGACTATTGCAACGTCGCCAGCCCAGGCAGAAATGATTGGGCCACCGACGCGGACATCGACTGTCAGACAGCGTAGGGCGAATGCGGCTACAGAGCCCGTGTCAGCCCGATATACGCACTTTGACTCAGAAAACGTTCCGATATGAATAAGCTCGATCTCGACAAAATCGAAACCTGTCTCAGTCGCCCCATCTGTGAGGCGGCCATCCCCAAAACAGTAAATGACCCCATTGGGGTGTTGAATCGCTGGAAGTATCTTTCACAGCAGTTTCCCCGGTTTCTGGGTGCCATCTTGTCGCGGAACTCTCTGCCGGCGGCCCAGTGCCTCGTGGCCAAGAACATCACTGGAGAGTGCGGCTCGGGGCAGTTCGACGCGATGCACTCCAAGCTGTTCGCGGAGCTGGTCGAGCCCGTCGTGTGCTCGACGAGGAGCTCATTTTGCTCGACCAGCCTCGAGGCGGTCATCGAGAGCAACCTCGTGAAGCTCGCAGCGATGAGCGAAGGGGAGTCCATCGGCTTCCTCATCGGCCTCGAGGCTCCGGCCTACGAGATCCTCGATCTCTTGCGTCGCTGCCTGGCAGACGTGGGCATGGAGTCGAGCATCGTGGACAGCTCGATCTACATGGTCACCCATCAAGAGGTCGAGGCCGAGCACCAGCAAGACAGCCTGCTCATGGCCCAAGTGGCCGCCGAGATCGGCTGTGAGGAGGCGGAGATCCTGCGCGGAGGGCAGCACGCCGTCGAGTTTTGGAATGACTGGTGGGCCGCTCAGATCCAGGCGCAGGCTAGCTGATCACCACTTTGCCGACCTTTCGACGGCCTCGCCAAGGGAGAATCCATTGCCTACGCAACACCACATTTCGGCCCTAGACACGATCATCGCGGCCCGACTGCACAACCGGGCTCGCTTCGCTGAACGCGACGATTTCGATCGTGTCCATCGTGAGCTGATCTTGAGCCAGAGCTTGCTGCACAACCCCATGTACCGGGCGTTGACTGGGGAGCTGAGCCCCGCTCGAGTCCAGCGCTTCTTGTCCGAGTACTACCACGGGTCGATCGCCGGCTTCTTGCGCCGGGTCATGCCCTCGGCCCTCGCAGCCCACGACGCGCCGCTGTGGGCCGACTACATCCGGGAGATCCGCATCGAGGAGAGCAGGCCGCGAAACCACGCCCTCTTGTTCGAGGAGTTCCTGGCCTCCGTCGGCGTCGAAGTGCTGGCTCCGGGGCAGGCATCGGCGGCCTTCGTCGACGCCTCCATCGTCGGCTACACCCGAAGCCTGGCCTTCTCCTGCGGCTACGCCTTGGCCGTGGAGGTCGAGGCGGACTACCAGATCGCCGTGGTCGCGGACTTTGCCCGGCGCCACTTTGGGGCCGCGGCCATCCGCGACAACCTGTGGTTTCAGACTCACCTCGCCGAGACCGGCGAGGTGGAGCACGCTCGACAGACCGTCGAGATGGCCTGCGCGATGGTCCGTGGACCGGGCGCCTTCGCGCAGTTCGAAGCGGGATTCGAGCAGGCTTGCGCAGATACGGAGCGGTTCATGGAGTCGATCCACGACGCGCTCACAGGAGACCAAGAGCATGCCTGATCCGATCCTCTCACCGACCCATCAACACCTCTCCCACCACACTTTCGAGGGTGGGCTGGTCGAGGCGCTCCAACCGATCCGCCAGTTCGCTCTGGCCACGGCGATCTTCCACATCTTCGATCAGGGGATCTTCGATCGCCTCGACGGTGAACTCGTGGACGTCGCCGAGCTCGCCCGCAGCCTGGGCCAAGACCCGGTCAGGCTCGGGGGGCTGCTCGCCTACCTCGGCAACGAGGATCTGGTGGCCCTGCGCGGGGGCAGGGCCACGCTCACCGCCAAAGGCCAGGCCCTGTCGGACTACCGGGCCTGGTACACGATGATGATCGGTGGCTACGGCGGGACCTTCCTGGAGATCGGGGAGCAGCTGCGCGAGGGCGCGAGCGGGGCCCACCGCGACATCGTCCACGTCGGCGTGGGCAGCTGCGGGATCAGCCGCTACGACGCCTTCCCTCTGACCAAGTCGCTCATCGATCGCATGCCGGAGGCGCCGAGGGTGGTGTGTGACCTCGGCTGCGGCAACGGCATGTACCTCGTCGAGTTTTGCCGCTACTTCCCAGGGCTGCGCGCCGTGGGCATCGAGCCCGACGAGGCCAGCTGTGCGGCCGCTCGGGCCTACATCGCCGAGCATGGCTATGGCGAACGCATCGAGATCGTCTGTGACAGCGCGATGGACTTCGTCGCGGACGCGACCGCGACCAAGCCCGATCTCTACGTGCTCGGCTTCGTGCTCCACGAGATCCTCGGCCAAGAGGGCGAGGACGGGGTCGTCGAGTTCTTGACCCGCATCCGCGCCGACAACCCCGGGACTCACATCGTGGTGATCGAAGTCAGCGACCAGATCGACAGCCGCGCTCACATGGAGCACGGCCTGGCCAAGAGCTACTACAACCCCTATTACCTGCTGCACTACTTCACCAACCAAAAGCTCGAGACCCACGAGTTTTGGATGGGGGTGTACGCCCGGGCGGGCTTCGAGGTTTTGGCTCAGGCGACGACCTCCCCGGAGGTCGATTCGACGGGCCTCGAACTGGGCTACTTGCTCCGGGGTTGAGCCCCGATCACCGAGGCTGAAGGATGACCGAGACTCTGCTCCGCGGCCGTGCGCTGCCTGTGCTGTTGGCGATCTTCGCGATTGTCTTTGTCGACAACGTCGACGTCAGCGCGCTGTCCGTGGCCCTGCCCGTGATCGCCGACGAGTTCGGCGTGAGCGTGGGTGGGGTGCAGTGGCTCATGAGTGTCTACTTCGTGTCCTCGGCCTCCTTTTTCTTGCTCGCGGGCTACCTGGGCGACCGCTTCGGGATCCGGGACACGCTGATCGCCGGGGTCGCGCTGATCGTGTTGTCGTCGGCGCTGGGTGGGTTCAGCTCGAGCCTGGCTGGCCTCGTGCTGTGGCGCTTCGTCCAGGGGGTGGGCTACGCCCTGACCTTCTCCATGACCATGCTGCTGACCAAGGACTTGCTGCCCGAGGGCAGGCGAGACCTGGGTATGGGCGTGTTCATGGGGGTAGCGACGCTGTCGAGCATGGCCGGTCCGCTGGTGGGCTCGGCGATGACCGAGGTCCTGGGCTGGCGCTCGCTCTTCTTCGTGAACGTGGTGCTGTGCGCACCCTGCCTGGTCGCGCTCGCGCGCAACCTCCGAGGTCGGCCAGCCCTTGTCCACGGTAGCGGAGGCGCCGGCGGTGACAGTGGCGCTGCGCAGGGCCGGCTGTCGGCTGCCCTGGGGGCGCAGGTCTTGCTCGCCCTGGGGCTCCTGGGCGCGACGACGGGGCTCTTGCTCCTGGGTGACGGGCAGACCCAGGGTGGCCTGGGTCGAGAAGCGATGCGCGGCGCCTTGGTGGCGGCGTTGGTGGGGGCCGCGAGCTTCGTGGGTTTCGGCCTGGCTCGGCGGCACCTGCCCGAGCGAGCCAGGGGTCGAGGAGCGCGAGCGATCGTCGAGAACCGCCCCTTCATGGCCGTGCTGTCCGTCCGCGTCGTCCTCCAGGCGGTGTCCTACTCGAGCTTCTTTTGGCTCCCGATCGTGCTCCAGCGTGGCCTGGGCTACGGCCTGGTCGACGCCGGGCTGATCTTGACTGCGTTCACGGCAGCCGCGGCGGTGAGCGCCTTTGCGGCGGGGGCCCTGGCGAGCCGAGTGGGTCGGCGGGCCGTGAGCGTGGGCGGCCACGCCCTGCTCGTGATGGGCCTGTTCGCCCTGGCCTCCGGCGGGCTCAGCTCGTCGACGTGGGTCCTCGTGCTGTGCCTGGTCGCTATCGGAGCAGGGTTCTCGGCGGCCTTTACCGTGGTCAGCGCGGCGCTGCTCCGGGCCGTCGACGGGGGCCCCGAGGGCCGACTCATCGGCGTCTACTACACCTGCTCGTACATCGCCGGGAGCCTGGCCATCGCGGCGACGACCTGGATCGGCGGGGGGAGCTTGGCGGGCTCGGGCGGAGGCGGGGCCGCGGCCTACCTCGGTGTGAGCGAGACCCTCGCGTGGCTGTGGCTCGCTGGGGCTGGGCTGAGCCTGGGCCTGAGCCTGATCCTGCGCGAGCCGACTTCCGCTTCGACTTCCACCTCGACTTCCACTTCGACCGCGACCTCGGTCGCACCCCAACCAGAGTGAGCATGACCGCGCCTCAAACCATCTTGATCTTCAATCGTGTGCCGCTGAGTCTGAGCCCCTACCACGAGTGGCTCGACCCTGCGCGCTACACCCTGTTCTTGCTCACCGCCGAGGGGACCATGGATGGGGGGGATGGAGCGGACGGGGCGGAGCGCTCGGCCTACGCCGAGGTCCACGAGTTTCCGAGCTACGAGACCAACGCGGTGGTCGAGCTGTGCGCCCTCGAGTTGGGGGCGCGCGTGGGCTTCGATGCGATCGTGAGCTACAGCGAGACCGACATGATCCGGGCCGCCCGGTGCCGGGCCGCCCTGGGCCTCCCTGGCCAGAGTGTTCAGAGCGCTGTGGCCTTCCGCGACAAGCTCGACATGCGCGAGCGCTGTGCGGCTGCGGGCCTCCCGGGACCGGCTTTCGCGGCGGTGACGGGGGTCGAGTCCCTGCTCGCCTTCGTGGCCGAGCAGGGCTACCCCGTGGTCATCAAGCCGCGCCTGAGCACGGCTGCGCGCGCCGTAGTGCGCGTGGACGACGAGGCCGAGCTCGCGGACTTCTTGGTCGATGGGCTCTACACCGACATCGACGTGGGGCCGCCGCTGATGGTCGAGGGTTTCGTCGCCGGCCAGCTCTACGCCGTCGATCTGCTCGTCGTCGACGGCGAGCTCGTCCACGTCGAGCGCATGCGCTACGTCAACACCTGCCTCGACTACTCGAGCGGCGCCAGCCGCAGTGTGGGCTGCGCCCAGATCAGCGCCGAGCACCCCGATGCGCCGGGCCTCGATGCGTTTTGCCGGGCCCTGCTCGAGGCTCTGCCACACCCGGGCTACGGCGGCTTCCACGTCGAGGCCTTCGTGCGCCCCGAGGGCGAGGTCGTGCTGTGTGAGGTCGCTAGCCGCAGCGGGGGAGCGGGCATCCCCCAGCTCATCGAGCGCAGCGTGGGTTTCAACCCCGACCGTGCCACGACCCTGCTCCAGGCCTCGCTCGGCCGCGATCGCGCTTGGGTGGCCGAGCTCGTCCCGGCAGCGGAGGCCTTCGGCTTCTTGCTGCTCGCGCCCGGTGAGCGCGGCGCGGGTTGGGCCCTGCCGTCGAGCTCGCCCCCGGCCTCTGTCCAGATCTACGAGGTCGAGGACGCGACTTGCGAGGCCGTCGACGACGTGGCCAAGTTCGCGGCCTTCGCCCTCGTCGAGGGGGCCTCGATCGCCGCCATGGATGACAACCTCGTCGCCCTCGAGCGCTGGTTTTACGGTGTGGAGGAGGGGGGCTGATGGACGGCGGGCCTCCAGAGCAGGTCGCTCGCGCCTCGCGTCGGCACGTGTTCGTGGTCGACGAGAACGTGATCAAGGTCGAGCTCGACGGCTGCATCCCCAGGGGAGAGCAGGCCTACCTGTTCGCCAGCGCGCGCTGCCTCGAGGCGCTGACGCCCGCCAACGCCTTGCGTTTCGAGCTCGTCGAGCTCGTCGAGCGTTTTGAAGTCGACGCCTTGGGGGCACAGCTCGACGCGATCTTCTCGCCCGCGCAGCGAGGGACGCTGCACTTCGTGACCAACGACGAGTGCGTCGAGGTCGTGCTCGCCCAGCTCCGAGAGCGCTACGCCCTGGCGGGGGCAGGGATCGAGCGGGCCTCGCTGTGGAGCGACAAGGTGCGCATGAAAGCGGCGCTGCGCGGGGTCGTGCGCTGTCCCGAGTTCGCGCGCTTTTGCCCACAGCGCTTCGCCGCGGACGGGGGCGAGTACCTGCGCGAGCTGGTCCGGGCGGTGGGCCTGCCCTTGGTGGTCAAGCCCACCGACGGGACCAGCGGCAGCGGGGTCGAGATCGTCCACTCTCTCGAGGGTCTGGCGCACTGGGCCCGGAGCCACGCCAGGGTCGAGAACTGCGAGGTCGAGAGCTTCATCCGCGGGACCTTGTACCCGGTCGACTCGTTGATCTGCGGTGGGGAGGTGCTCCAAGTGCTCGCGGGGGAGGGGGCCGTACCCTGCCTCGAGTACGCCTCGGGGCGGAGCATGGTCGTTCGCGCCGTGGGCCACGAGAGCCCGATCTTTGCTCGCCTGCGGCGCTTCAACGAGGCCGTAGTCGCGGCCCTGCGCCCGCCGGATGGGGCCCTGCACATGGAGGTGTTCGAGGACGAGAGCGGGGAGCTGGTGTTTGTCGAGGCCTCGGCGCGACCTGGGGGAGGCGAGCTTCGCTGGGTCCACGCCCACTACAACGGCGTCGACATCGAGGCCGCGCACTTTCGTCTGCGCACGGGCCTGGGCTACGAGCACGTCGTCCGCGAGGGCCCGCCGCGCTCTGCGATGTTCTGCGTTTTTCCGCGCCGCTCGGGTCGGGTGACGCAGCTGCACAGCCCGCGGGTGCGTTCGCAGTGCGAGGGCCGCTGGACCATCGCCGTGGGCGAGGAGCTGCGCCCTGCCCAGGACCTGGCGAGCCCGAGCGCGGGGGTGTTGCGCCTACACTCCGACATCGAAGCCGACATCGAGGCCGACTTCGAGATCCTCGCGCAGTTCGTGCCCTACACCGTCGTCGACGCCTACAGCGACGCCCAGGGCGGCATCGGGCGAGGGCGGCGGGAGCCTCGACTCATCGGCTACGCCTGCGGCGTGGGTTCGGAGCACGAGCGCAGCAGTGAGGGTCCGGCGGGGCTCGCCGAGTTCCTGGTCGAGCGCCCGGATTCGGCGCCCGGGCGCTGGCCGTGGCAGGCGATCGTCGGCGTTGACTCGACGCTGCGAGGGCTGCGCTCCCACGCCGCCCGCGACACCGTGGCCGCGACCTGTGAGGGGCTGGCCCGGGAGAGCGCGCGGGCGCTTCGAGAGGGGGCCTTCCCCGTGGTCGTCGGCGGGGATCATTCGTGCGGGATCGGGACCTGGTCCGGGGTCGCTCGGAGTTTGCGCGAGGCGGGAGGGCGGCGCTTGGGCCTGCTGTGGTTCGACGCCCACATGGACAGCCACACCCCGGACAGCACGCCCAGCGGCTACTGCCACGGCATGCCCGTGGCGGCGCTGCTCGGCCACTACGGGCCGGAGTTTGGGGGCCTCCTCGATGGGGATCCGGTCCTGCGCCCCGAGACGGTCGTGCTCATCGGCATCCGCGACTACGAGTCCCAAGAGCGCCGCTTGCTCGAGGCCCTCGGCGTGCGTGTGTACTACATTGAAGAGGTTCGAGATCGGGGGCTCAGCGCGGTGGTCGACGAGGCCCTGGGGCGCATGAACGGCCACATCGACGACCTGGGGGTGAGCGTGGATCTCGACGGCCTCGACCCCCGCTTCGCCCCGGCCGTGGGCACGCCGGTGTCCGGAGGTCTCGACCGCGAAGCTCTGCTCGCGGTGCTGCGCCGCCTGGCTCGGGACCCGCGCTTGGTCGCTGTGGAGTTCGCCGAGTTCAACCCCAGCCTCGACCGCGAGCACCAGACCCACGAGCTGCTCGTCGAGCTCTTGTCGGCCCTTGAAGGAGAGCCCACGCCATGACTGGAACTGGGACTGGAACTGGAACTGGAACCGGGCCTATCTTGCGCTTCGACCTCAACGAGAGCCCCGTGGGTCCGCCCGAGGCCGTCGCCCAGCGCATCGCCGCAGCGGCCAGGGAGGCCCACACCTACCCCCTGGCTCTGACGGAGCGCGTGCTCGAGCGGGTCGCGGCGCACTTTGGCGTCGACGCCGAGGAGGTGCTGATCAGCCAGGGTATCGACGAGTGTGTGGATCGCCTGGTGGTCCACTTCGCGGACATGCGCTTCGTGGCGACCGAGCCGGGCTTCAACGGCTACTGGGATCGCCTCGCGATCCTGAAACGCGAAGGCTTCCGCCTGCGCCGGGAGGGGAGCAGCTTCACCCTCGCACCCGGCGACCTCGCGGCGCTCCAGCCTGCGGACTTCGTGCTCCTCGCGGACCCCGACAATCCCACGGGGGTCGTGACCTCCGCTCGGACCCTCGCGGACATCGAGGGGCGCTGCGGGGCCGTGCTCGTGGACCGGACCTACGCCGACTACGCCGACGAGGGCCTGGCGCCGGCGCCCATCGGTCCCCGGCGCTTTCGCTTCCACTCGCTGTCCAAGTCCTTCGCGCTGGCGGGGCTGCGCGTGGGGGTGCTCTTGGGCCCCAAAGTGGCCATCGCCGCGCTCCGAGCCCAGCAGTGGTTTTGCAGCACGAGCAGCCTGAGCCTGGTCGCGCTCGAGGCCGCCCTGGATCACCGCGAGCTGTTTGCGGCTCGGAGCCGCGCGGTGATCGGGGAGCGCCGGCGCCTGGTCGCGAGTCTGTGCGAGCTCGGCTTCGACGCGCGCGACACCCAGACCAACTTCGTTCTCGTCGCTCAGGCGCCGCCGTCCATGGTGGTTCAGCTGCGAGCCCAGGGCATGCTGGTCAAGGACATGAGCTGCTGCGGCCTGCCCGGGCATGTCCGCATCGGGGTCCGGACGCCCCCGGACAACCAGGCCCTGCTCGCCCAGCTGGCGCGGCTCTACCCGAGGGCCGGGCGGGCCGAGTGGATTCAGGCGAGCGCGTCGTGAGCGGGCTGCTGGAGCTGCCGGGAGGGCTCGGCCCCGACCGGCACCGCGGGCGTCCTCCAGGGGGCGCCCGGGCCTTGCTGGGGGTTCTGCTCACGGCGCTGAGCCTCGGGTGCGGAGCGGAGGCCAACGAGGGAGAGCTCGCCGATGCGCGGCGCTGCGTGGTCGTGGCCTCCGTCGGCGGCGGCGCCCTGGCTGACGAGCGGGTCTACCTCGGGGAGGTCCGAGCGCAGCACCGGCTGGTCCTGGCGTTTGGTGTCTCGGGGCGGGTCTCGAGCCTCGAGTGGAGGGAGGGCGAGCGCGTCGAGGCCGGCGAGCTGCTGGCGACGCTGGACCGCCGCCAGGCCCACGCCCGCCTGTCTGCGGCTTCGTCGAGGGTGAGCGAGCAGGGGCTCGCCCAGTCCCAGGCCCGCCGAGAGCTCGCTCGGGCCGAGGCGCTGGGCGCCTCGGTGGTGTCCGCCGAGAGCCTCGAGCAGGCCAGGGGTCGCCTCGACGCCATCGAGGCCGCCCAGGCCCAGGCCCGGGCCCAGCGCCGAGGCGCCCGCAGTGGCGTGGCCGAGCACACCCTCATCGCCCCCTTCGCCGGCGTCGTGGAGGCCCGGGTGAGTGAGGTCGGCGCGTGGGTCGAGGCGGGAGAGGGGATCGTCGAGCTGCTCGGAGACGACGCCCTGGAGATCCGGGTGGCGGTCGCCCCCGAGCTGCGCGCGGCGCTGAAGGTCGGCGATCGCTTCGAGCTGCGCCCGCTGCAGACACCTCGGGGAGCCCTCGCCCCGTCTTCCTTTCTTTCTCCTTCCAGGGCCCGTGGGCAGCCCCCGCTCATGGCCGAGCTGACCTCCATCGCCAGCGCCCTCGAGCCGCGGACTCAGACCCTCGAGCTGCGCCTTCGCCCAGACGGGTCCCCAGCTTCGGGGCCAGCTTCAGAGTCAGCTTCAGGGTCGGGCTTGGCGCTCCTCGCAGGCGCCAGCGTCTACGTGGCCTTCACCTTCGAGCACCCGCTCCGATCGGAGGCGGTGCTCGTACCTCGGGATGCCCTGGTCGTCGGCGCCGATGGCCCCCACGTCGTCGCCGTCGTCGACGGTCGGGCGCAGCTGTACCCCGTCGAGGTCCTCGCCAGCGCGGGGCGGCGGGTCCAGGTGCGCACGCCAGAGCTCGAGCCCGGGGACGCCGTGGTCGTCCGGGGCAACGAGCGGGTCGCCCAGGGGCAGGCGCTGCGCATCGTGGGAGGCCCCTGAGCACCCACCAGCGACCATCCCATGGACGAAGTCGAGACATCCACCGAAGCGGTCGGCCGAGGGCTGCTCGCCGGGGCCATCGAGCGGCCCGTGGCGGTCCTCGTCGCGGTGATCTTGGTGGTGGTGGCAGGGCTCAGCGCGCTGGTCGGCCTGCCCATTCAGCTGACGCCCGAGGTCTCGGCGCCGACCCTGCGCGTGACCACGACCTGGCCCGGGGCGGGTCCGCTCGAGGTCGAGCGCGAGCTCCTCGAGCCCCAGGAGCTCGCGCTCGAGAGCGTGGCCGGCCTCCGCCGCATGGAGGGCGACGCGCGCCCCGGCCGGGGGCAGCTGAGCCTGACCTTCGAGGCGGGCGCGGACCTCGAGGTCGCCCTGGTCCGGGTCTCGAATGCGCTGACCACTGTCGCCTCGCGGCCCTCGGGGGCAGACGCGCCCGTGGTCGAGACCACGGCGAAGGGCGGGCAGCCGACCTCGATCGTGATCATCCGCGGGGTCGCGGGCGGGGCGGTCGATGGTCAGCGGCGGTGGATCGAGAGGCGCGTCCTGCCTCGCTTCCAGCGCATCCCTGGGCTGGCTGCCGTCGAACTCGCTGGGGGCCGCGAGCCCGTCGTCCACATCGACTTCGACCTCGGGGTGCTCGCCGCTCGAGGCCTGAGCGTCGAGACCCTCGCCGCGGCGGTGAGCGAGCACCTGCGTGACATCCCGGCGGGTGACATCGCCGTGGGCAAGCGCCGCATGCTGGTCCGGACCTCCCTCGCCCCCCCGGAGATCGAGGCCTTCGAGGCCCTGGTGGTCGCCCGGCATGGGGGCCGAGCCATCACCCTCGGGGAGCTCGCAGAGATCCAGGTGGGCCTGCGCAAGCCCCAGGGCGTGGCCTTGGCCGGCGAGGACCCTGCGATCGGGGTGATCTTGTTCGCCGAGGCGGGGGCCAACGTGCTCGAGGTCTCCCGGGAGATCCGCAGCCTCGTCGACACCCTCGACGACGAGGTGATGGCCCCGCGAGGCCTGCACATCGAGGTCTTCGACGATCAGGTCGACTACATCGAAGACGCCCTCGAGCTCGTGGCCGTGAACCTGTTCGTGGGCGTGGTCCTGGCCGTCGCCGTGCTGTGGCTGTTCTTGCGCAGCGCCGGGGCAGCGGCGCTGATCGGCCTGTCGATCCCGATCTGTGTGTGCGGAACCGCCGTGGGCATGGCCGTGTTTGGGCGAAGCATCAACGTGGTCTCGCTCGCGGGCACGGCCTTCGCCGTGGGCATGGTGGTCGACAACTCGATCGTCGTCCTCGAGGCCATGGAGGTCTGGCGAGAGCGCTGCCCGACCATGGCCGAGGCGGCGCTGCGCGGTGTTCGAGAGGTCTGGGGAGCGCTGGTCATGAACACGGCGACGACCGCGGCCGTGTTCATCCCCGTGGTCGTGTGGCAGAGCGAGGTCGCCGATCTGCTCCGGGATATCGCCGTGGCCCTGGCCGTGTCGGTGGTCGTCTCGCTCGCGGTCTCGACCTTGATCTTGCCGAGCCTGGCGGCGCGCTGGCTGGGCGGGCGCGGACCCCAGGTCGACCCGCGCCCGCGCCCCCAGCTTGGGCAGCGACTGGGTGCGTCGGTCGTGGCCCAGGTCCGCTGGCTCACGGCCGGGCCCATGCGAAGCGCCGCGCTGGTCGCTGTGTTCGTGGCAGCTGCGCTCGGCGCAGCTGCGGCCGTCCCCGACATGGCCTACCTGCCGGCGGGGGATCGCAACCTCGTGATGGGGATCATCGTGCCGCCCCCGGGCTACGCCGTGTCCGAGCTCGCGGCCATGGGGGAGGGCTTCCAGGCCGCGGTGCTCGAGGGGGCGGAGGGGGAGGTCCCAGCCGTGCGCCGGAGCTTCTTCGTGGGGGACTCGAGCGAGGTCTTGTGTGGCGCGTCGGCCCTCGACCCCGATCAGGCGGGGGCCCTCGCCCTGGCCTATGGCCGCGCGGTGGCCGAGGTCCCCGACGTCCATGGTTTCGCGGTCCAGGCCAGCTTGTTCGCCGAGCGCGTGGGCGACGGTCGAGCGGTCGAGCTCGACCTGCGCGGGCCCGAGCTCGACGAGCTGCGGCGCACGGGGGAGCGCGTGCTCGAGGCCCTCGCGCAGCGCATGCCCGAGGCCGCGGCTCGACCGATCCCGGCCCTCGAGCTCGGGGCCCCCGAGCTCCGGGTGATCCCCCGGCCCGGGCGGAGCATGGATCTCGATCCGGTCGCCCTGGGCCTGGTGGTCGACGTCGTCGTCGACGGGGCGGTGGTCGGGGAGTGGGGCCCGCCGGGTGCTTCGAAGGTCGATGTCTTGCTGCGCGGGCGCCAAGCCGGGGAGGCCTTCGGCGCGGACGAGCTCGAGACTCGCCTCGACCCCACCCGCTTGGCCACCATCCCCTTGGCCGATGACAGGGGCCGCACCTTCCCCCTGGCGAGCGTGGCCGAGCTCGACCAGCGCGTGGGCCCGACGCAGATCCGGCGCATCGAGGGAGAGCGAGCGATCACCCTTCAGATCGTGCCTCCACCGGGAGTCTCGCTGGAGCGGACGATGGCGACGATCGAGGCGCTCACCGCCGAGCTCGAGGCCCAGGGACAGATCCCCGAGTCCGTCGAGTTCCACCTCGCGGGCACGGCGGGCAAGCTCGATGCCGCCAAAGGCCACCTCGCGGCGATCCTGGCCCTGGCCCTGTTGATCTCCTATCTGCTCATCGCGGCGCTGTTCGAGGACTTTCTCGCCCCACTCGCCGTGCTCGTCACCGTTCCTCTCGCGGGCGCCGGGGGGATCGCTGGGTTGCTCGTCGTGGATCGTCTGGTCGCGCCTCAGCGCCTCGACATGATGACCTCGGTCGGGTTTTTGATCCTCATCGGCGTCGTGGTCAACAACGCGATCTTGGTCGTGGACGGGGCCCTGTCCGGGGTCCGCCGGGGCGTCGCGCCGGCCGAGGCTGCGGCCGAGGCCGTCGGCGCCCGGGCCCGACCGATCTTCATGAGCGCGCTGACCACCCTCGTCGCCTTGCTGCCCATGGTCTTGGGGTCAGGGGCGGGCGCCGAACTCTACCGCGGCATCGGTGCCATCGTGCTCGGGGGGCTCGGCGTCTCGACCCTGTTCACCCTGCACCTGGTCCCCTGCGTGTTCGTGTTGTTGTGGCGCGCGAGGCCGACCGAGGGCGCTGACTAGCGCTCTCGGTGTGAAGTCCACGGGCTCTGCTAAACCGCGAGCTGAGGCTCGCGCGGCATCTCGAGTTCGGTGTCGGCGGCGGCCGCAGCCGTCTCGATGGGGACCTCGACGCTCGGTTCACGGCCGAGGGCGTCGCTGGCGAGCTTGGGGCCGGCCTCATCCTCGTCCTCGGACCGCAGGCGCACAGGGCCGGCCATCTCGGGGTAGCGCCCGTGTTTGTCGGCGTAGAAAGCCCGAATCACGTCCATGTCGGCTTTGACGTCGCCAGTGGGGGTGAGCAGGGGGCCGTAGCCGCCACGCTTACCGGCGAAGTCCAGGAACCCCATGAGGATCGGGACCTTGGCCTCGAGGGCCATGTAATAAAAGCCGGACTTCCAGTACTCAGCCCGGCTGCGGGTGCCCTCGGGGGGCACGGCGAGGGCGATCTGATCGCGGCGATTGATCTCTTCGGCGACCTGCTTCACGAGGCCCTGGGGCGCACGCCGGTCGACCGGCACGCCGCCGAGGGAGAGGAGGAAGCGGCCGCCGAAACCCTTGAACAGGGTGTGCTTGCCCATCCACGCCAGCGGGATGTCGAAGATGAACGCGAAGGCCAGCATGTGGGGTAGATCCCAGTTGCTGGTGTGGGGCGCGGCGATCAGCACGTAGCGCGGGACGTCGGGTCGCTCCCCCTCCCAGCGCCAGCCGATGATGCGCAGGTAGGCTCTGCCCAGAAAACGCTTGAAGCCCTTCACCCTCCCAAGCCTAGGACATGTGCGGGCCGCGCTGTGTCATCGTTGTGTCGAAAAGGCGGTCGAAAGGGCGGTCGAAAGGGCGGTCGAAAAGGCGGTCTGAAGGCCATCGAGGCCTCGGGGGTCGCGCTCAGCGGGCCTTGATCGCCCGAAACTCGAGCCCAAATTTGGCCAGGTACTTGCGCAGCCGATCGGCGTCGTTGGTCGAGCTTCGCCGGGCCCGAGAGGCGGAGAACAGGACCCTGCCCGCCGCGGAGGCGCTGGGGCTCTCGCGGCAGGCCGCGATCACGTCGGCCAGCTGGACCCGGTCGAAGCGATCGAGCTCGGCGATCTGCTCGGGGCCGAGGTGGGCGAGCAGAGTGTCGAGCTCGAGCCGGGCCGAAGGCGGCGGACCCCACTGGGTCCGGAGTCGCTCGAGTTCGTCCTCGACCACCCCGACGTCGATGCGGCCACCGCTGGCCAGCGTGCCCATGCGCTCGATGGCGGCCGAGAAGTCGCGGAAGTTGCCCGTCCACCGGGCCGCGGGGGAACGGGCGAAGTTCAGGAACAGGGCCCGGGCCTCCGCGTTGAAACCGACTCGCCCGCCGTGGCGCTGGGCCCAGCGCTCGAGTTCGTAGTCGAGGTTGGGCTCGATGTCCTCGCGGCGCTCGGCGAGGGCCGGAAGGGCGAACGACCAGAGGTCGACGCGGGCCAGGAGGTCCTCGCGGAAGCGGCCTCGCTCGACCTCCAGGCGGAGGTCCCGGTTGCTCCCGGCGATCAGCTGAAAGTCGCTCTCGACCTCGAGCTCGCTGCCCACGGGCATGAAGCGTCGATCCTCGATCGCGCGCAGGAGCATGGCCTGTTCGTCGAGGCCGAGCTCACCGATCTCGTCGAGGAAGAGCAGGCCCTTGTCGGCGGCGCGAAGCAGGCCGTCGCGGCGGGTGAGGGCGCCCGTGAACGCGCCCTTCTCGTGACCGAAGAGCGCCGACATGGCCATGTCTCCCCTCAGCGTCGCGCAATTGATCTCGACGAAGCGACCGGTGACCTGGCGGCGCTCCCGGGCGAGCTCGTAGATCCGCCTGGCCAGGCGGGTCTTGCCCGAGCCGGTCGGGCCGGAGAGCAAGATCGGCGCCCGGCTGGCCAGCACGACCCGCTCGATCTGCTCGATCATGGCGTTGAAGCGCGGGTTGAGCGTGTCGATGCCGGCTTTGAGAAAGGACAGGTCGCGGGCGGTGCGGGCGGCGAAGCGCGAGGCGATCTGGTCGTAGCGGGACAGGTCGAGATCGATGATCCGCAGGGTCCCGGGCAGCTGGCGAGGGGTCTGTGCAGGCGGCGGTGAACTCTGCAACAGCTTGGCCGGGAGCTCGCGCGACTCGGTGAGCAGAAACCAGCAGATCTGGGCGACGTGGGTGCCCGTGGTGATGTGGATCAGGTAGTCCTCGTCCTCGGGCCGAAACGGGTAGCCGCGGGCGAAGTCCAGCAAGGTCGCGTACACACCCTCGAAGTCCCAGGGGTCCTCGAAGCCGACGGTGTGAGTCACGACCTGGGTCTCGGGGCTGACCTGGGCGATGTCTTGGACGATCTCCTGGGTCAGCTGGTCGGGACTTTGGCCGCGAGATCGGGTGGGGGGCTGCACCAGGAGCTCGAGCCGGTCGACGATGAAGTCCTCGTGCCGACACAGGTCCACGGTCGGGCGCCATCGCTCCCAGCGTCGACGGCCGCCGCGATCGAGGGTCGGGCCGAGCAGGCCGAGCACGACCATGGGTCGGCGCTGGGCACGGTCGAGCGCGTGTCGGTGCTGCGCTCCGTCCTGGCCTCGAGTCTCGGCGGTGGTCCGCGGGCCCATGCAGGGGATGCTATCGTGTCGAACCATGGCGGTCTCCCTTGCTTGGCTGACGGCGGCGATCTTGGCGGCGAACCCTGGTCTGCAGGAGCTCTCTCAGGGTCTGGGATCGAGCCCCAACGGAGCCCCCGATCTCGAGCCGCCCGCGGACCCCCAGGCGATCTACGGCGGCCAGCCCGTGGACCCAGGGTCGTGGCCCTCGGTCGTGGCGGTCGGTACGACCAAGCTGTGCACAGGGACCTTGGTCTCGCCCACGCTGGTGTTGACGGCCGCCCACTGCTTCGAGCCCGCGCCCTCGGGGACGGTCACGGTCAGCTTTGGAGACACGCTCGCGGATCCGACCTTGGTCGTGGGCAGCAAAGAGTGGGGCGCCCACGCCGAGTTTTGTCTGCCCTCGGACTGCGGCGAGGAGATCCACGACTTTGCCTGGGTGCGCCTGCCCGCGCCCGTCGACACCGACCTCTATCCGCCGACTCCACCGATCACGGATCAGGCGGAGTTCGACGAGCTCATGGCCGCGGGGGCCCCCCTGACCTTCATCGGATTCGGCCAGGACGAGCAGGGCGGGGTCGGGGTCAAGCGCGAGGTCGAGTCGGCGCTGAGCAGCTTCACGGCGACCGGCCGAGAGTTTCGGGCCGGGGGCGAGGGAGCCGACAGCTGCTTCGGCGATTCCGGGGGCCCAGCCATGGCCCAGACCAGCGACGGCCAGTGGAGGCTCGCCGGCGTGCTCTCGCGCGGGGGAGAGTGTGGCGAGGGGGGTATCTATGGGGTCCCTCTGCCGGAGCTGTGTTGGCTGAGCGAGACCAGCGGGGTCAGCCTCTTGCCCCCGGGCTGCGAGTCCTGCGACTGCGTGGACTTGCCCCAGGCCGAGCCCGAGAACGAGGGCTGTGCCTGTGTCGTCGGGGATGCGCAGGGGGGAGACAGAGGGGAAAACAGGGGATCTGGGGCTCCGGCGTGGGCGTGGCTGGGGCTCGCGGGTCTGGGGCTCGCGGTCCGCGGCGCGCGAGCCCGGCGTCGGGCCTGAGCCGCCCGCTGTCGCGCTCAGCCCCAAGGTGGTGCGAGCGTGGACGAATTCGGCTACACACCCCGGATGCAGCGGATCGTCGCCGGGTCCCTAGGGGGGCGTCATCTGCTCGCGCTCCCCAAGACCGCCGCGGGGGTGCGACCGAGCTCCAGCCGGGTTCGCGGGGCGATCTTCGATCGCCTCCAGCACGAGGTCCCCGACGCCCGGGTCCTCGATCTGTTCGCGGGCTCCGGGGCCCTGGCGATCGAGGCGCTGAGCCGAGGGGCCGCCGAGGCCGTGTTGGTGGAGCAGCAGGTCTCCCTGACCCGGTTTTTGGACCGTCAGCTGGGGGCGCTCGACCTGCTCGGGCGCGGCGCTGTGGTCCGCGCGGACGCCCGCGGTTTCCTCGATCGGGGCCTCCAGGGCCGGGCGGCCTTCGATCTGGTATTGGTCGACCCGCCCTACGCCGAGCTCGACCTCTACACCGAGGTCCTCGCTCGGCTCGACGCTCACGGCTGGCTCGCCCCCTCGGCGGTCGTCGTCCTCGAGTACATCAAGCGCCGCGGGCAGCGACCCGCGATCGACATCCCTCCGGGGCTCGAGAGCGAGGCCATCCGGGACCACGGGCAGACCGCCATCGAGTTCCTCCGCGCACGCGACACGAATTTCCATGACTGACTTTCACGCACTCGAAATCAACACTCGGGCCCGATCGATCAAGCCGTCGGCGACGCTCGCCATCGCGGCTGCGGCCAGCGCGCTCAAGGCCGCAGGCAAGAAAGTGTTCAACTTCAGCGCTGGGCAGCCCGACTTCGCGCCGCCCGAGGTGGTCGCGCGTGTGGTGACCGAGCGCCTGCGTGGCGCGCCCGTGGGCTACGCCCCGGTGCCCGGGCTCCCGGCGTTGCGGGACGCAGTCGCGGCCGAGCTGTCGGCCTACCACGGCATGGAGATCTCCCGCAGCCAGGTGATCGTCTCGTGCGGGGCCAAGCACAGCCTCGCCAATTTCTTCTTGGCGACCCTCGAGCCCGGAGACGAGGTCATCTTCCCGACGCCCTATTGGGTGTCCTACCCGGAGATGGTCGGCCTCGGTGGGGGCAACTCGAAGATCATCTCGTGCCCGCGCAGCCAGGGCTTCAAGTTGACCCCCGATCAGCTCGCGGCTGCGGCTGGGCCCAAGACCAAGTTTCTGCTCCTCAACAGCCCGAGCAACCCGGCTGGGGTCGCCTATACAGAGGCCGAACTCCGGGCTCTGGGCGAAGTGTTGCACATTCGCGCTCCGCAGGCGTGGATCCTCTCCGACGATATCTATCGAAAGTTGACCTATGGCGAGCCGGGCCACGCCTCCGTGGTCCGCGCATGTCGGGACATTCCGGGATTGTCCAAACAGATCGTGCTTGTCGATGGGGTGTCCAAGAGCCACGCAATGACCGGATGGCGGATCGGGTTTCTGGTCGCTCCCGAGGCGGTCGTGACCGCCGTGACTGCGATCCAGGGGCAGATGACCTCGGGCGCCAGTACACCTGCACAGTGGGCGGCGCTCGCCGCTTTGACCGAGCCCGAGGTCGAGCCTGCACTCGCCTGGATGCACGCGCGCTACCGCGAGCGGCGTAGCGCGATGATCGCCGGCCTCCGTGCGGTCGGGGCGGAGTTCGTGGAGCCCGACGGCGCCTTCTATATATTTCCCGATTTCTCCCACTTGTGTGGACCGGGGTGCCGCTTCGCCGATGACCTCGAGTTGGCCAAGTTCCTCTTGGACGAACAGGGCCTGGCGACCGTGCCGGGATCTGCCTTTGGGGCGCCGGGTCACCTGCGCTTCAGCTTCGCCTGCGGCCTCGACGACATCCGCGAGGGCACTGCACGTCTTCGGGTGCTCGGCTCGAGTACACCGATGTGAAACATTCGGCACCGAGCGTGCCGGTTCCGTTAGCATGAGAGCCCCCCCCTTTTTGATGGGACTTCTCATGACACAACATACAATTCAAAAATGCTTCCTCAGCCTGGGTGTGCTCGCCCTGTCCCTTGGCACGGGTTGCGCCGACGATGGGGTCACCGAACCGGGCGCGGATGACACCGCCACCGGGACCGACACCGACACCGACACGGAGACCGGCTCCGAAGACGAGGTCGGAACGACCGAGTCCGGCGAGGATACGGAGACCGACGGCACGGAGACCACAGGGACGACCGAAGAGACCACAGGGACGACCGAAGAGACCGGCGAAGAGACCGGCGAAGAGACCGGCGAAGAGACCGGTGAAGAGACCGGTGAGACGGGTCTCATGGCTGTCTGTGGCGACGGCATGGTCGAAGGTGATGAGGACTGTGAGGGCGAAGACCTGAACATGGCCACCTGCGCTACGATCGGCGGCTTCGACGGTGGCGAGTTGGCCTGTGCTGATGACTGCTCGTTCGTGACCGACGCCTGCATTCCGGCGGAGTGCGGGAACGGCCTGGCTGGCCTGGAAGAGGCCTGTGACGGCGTGGACTTCGGTGGCGAGACTTGCGAGTCCCAAGGCTTCGGGTTCGGTGAGCTCGGCTGTGCCGACGACTGCTCGGCCCTGGTGTTGGAGGGTTGCTTCGACGCCGAGTGTGGCAACGATGTGACCGAGGGGGACGAGGTCTGTGACGGGGCCGACCTCGGCGGCGAGACCTGCGTGAGTCAGGGGTTCTCGGCCGGTGAACTCGGCTGCGCCGACGACTGCGGTGGGTTCGACACTGACGGTTGCTTCGACCAGGTCTGCGGCAACGACGTGGTCGAGGGGGACGAGGTCTGTGATGGCGCCGATCTCGACGGTCAGAGCTGTGCGGACATCGATCCCGACGTGTTCGCGCCCGGTGGCGGCCTGGCTTGTGACGACGCGTGTGCGCTCGACCTCTCGGGCTGCAACTCGGGCACCTGTTGCAGTTCCGGTGGCGCCGGAAGCTGCGACGTGCCGACGATCCTCGCGTGTGTCTGTGGGCTGGATGCCTTCTGCTGCAACAACAGCTGGGACAACATCTGTCTCAACGAGGCCATCGACGACTGCGGCGCGCAGTGCAACTGATCCCGGTCGCGCTCAGCTGAGCTGAACGAGCCCGCCTGTGGACCGTGTCCCAGGCGGGCTTCCCTTGCCTGCGAACAAACTACATGACGATAAAATTGTATAGATTCAGATAAATTGATATCGAGTCTGTGATTGATGGTCACTGCTATTTGTTGAAAACACTGACTTTTTCTAGACTCCAGACACTGGAACACTGCGTGCTTTATCCCCTGACACGTTCACTGACGGACGCACCGGACACGGGAGACAACATGAACACGCACCGCACCTCCACCTACGAAGTCGACAACATCCCGGGCGCCGTCCCGGTCAAACGCTGGACCCGCGGCGTGCCCGTGGAGGACGTCGCGCTCGAGCAGCTGGCCAACGCCGCGCGCCTGCCCTTCGTGCACAAGTGGATCGCCGCCATGCCCGATGTCCACTGGGGCATGGGCGCGACGATCGGATCGGTGATCCCCACCAAGGGTGCGATCGTGCCTGCGGCGGTGGGGGTGGATCTCGGCTGCGGGATGATGGCCATCGAGACCTCGCTGCGGGCCGAGGATCTGCCCGACAGCTTGGGCCCGGTCCGCGCGGCCATCGAGCGAGCGGTCCCCCATGGCCGCAGCGGTGGCGGTCGACGCCACGATCGCGGTTCCTGGGGCGACGTGCCCAAGGCCGTAGGCGCACGCTGGAGCACGGAGCTCGACTCCCGCTTCGCCGTCATCGTCGACAAACACCCGAAGATCGCAAAGAGCAACAACATCGTCCACCTGGGCACGCTCGGAACGGGCAACCACTTCATCGAGGTCTGCCTCGATGAGCGGGACCACGTCTGGGTGATGTTGCACTCGGGTTCGCGCGGGGTCGGCAACCGTATCGGCTCGTACTTCATCCGCCTCGCCCGCGAGCAGATGGCGCGCTGGTTCATCGACCTGCCCGATCCGAACCTGGCCTACCTCCCCGAGGGGACCGAGCACTTCGACGACTACGTGGAGGCGGTCGGTTGGGCCCAGGACTTCGCCCGCATCAACCGTGAGGTGATGATGAAGGCGGCCCTCGCGGCCCTCGCCCAGGCGCCGGGGATCCGTCCCTTCCTGACCTTGGATACGGCGGTCAACTGTCACCACAACTACATCGCCCGCGAGGCCCACTACGGCGAGAATGTGTGGGTGACCCGCAAGGGCGCGGTCCGGGCGGGCCGCGGTGAGCTCGGGATCATCCCGGGCAGCATGGGTGCCAAGTCGTTCATCGTGGCCGGCAAGGGCAACCCGGAGAGCTTCTGCTCGTGTTCACACGGGGCCGGGCGGGCCATGTCCCGGACCGAGGCTCGCCGTCGCTTCAGCCTGGCCGACCACGCCGAGGCCACCAAACACGTCGAGTGTCGCAAGGACGACGGCGTGATCGACGAGACGCCCGCGGCGTACAAGTCGATCGAAGCGGTGATGGCGGCCCAGGCCGACCTCGTCGACATTCGACATACCCTTCGCCAGGTCATCTGCGTGAAGGGATGAGCGAGAGGGGGCTGCTTCGGCGCCCTCTCTCTGCTTCTCCTTTCGACCTCCTGTTTCCGAGCCCCACAGCCACTCAGGTGAAACCCATGACCACAGACATGTTGACGATCGACGGCCGCGATGGCGAGGGCGGCGGTCAGATCTTGCGGACCTCGCTGGCGCTCTCGGCCATCACCGGCCGCAGCTTTCGGATTCACCATATTCGCGGCGGCCGGCGAAAATCGGGTCTGCTGCGCCAGCACCTGACGGCCGTGCGCGCGCTGGCCAGCATCTCGCGGGCCGAGCTGCACGGCGCCGAGCTGCGCTCGGGGGAGCTCGAGGTCCATCCCGGGCCGATCGAGCACGGTGACTACCACTTCGCCGTCGGCTCCGCCGGGAGCGCCATGCTCGTGTTCCAGACTGTGCTCTGGCCGCTGCTGGTGACCCCGGGTCGGTCTCGGGTCGTGTTCGAGGGCGGCACGCACAACCCCATGTCGCCGCCCTTCGAGTTCATCGACCAGGTGTTTCTGCCTCACATGCGAGAGCTGGGGGTCGTGGCCGAGCTCAGCCTCGAGCGGGCGGGCTTCAACCCGGCGGGTGGGGGCCGGGTGGTCGCGGTCCTCGAGGGGGGCCGGGCGCTGCGTGGCCTCGAGCTGGTCGAGCGTGGCCCCGTGCTCGAGCGCGGGGCGGCGGCGCTGGTCGCCAACTTGCCCCGGCGCGTGGGGGTGAGCGAGCTGGGCGTGGTCCGGCGAGAGCTGGGTTGGAGCCGCGAGCAGTGCCGTGTGCTCGAGCTGGAGGGATCTGGCCCGGGCAACGCGCTGCAGCTGTGGGCACGGACTGCCGGGGGCTGCGAGCTGATCACCAGCTTCGGGGACAGGGGCCGGCCGGCGGAGGCGGTCGCCGTGGAAGCGACGACCAAGATGAAGCGCTGGCTCGACGCAGGAGTACCTGTGGGGGAACACCTGGCAGACCAGCTGCTCATCCCCATGGCCCTCGCGGCCGTCGAGGGCGGGCACTGCTCGCGCTTCGACACCCTCGAGCTCAGCCGGCACACGAAGACAAACGCAGACGTCATCGCCCGCTTCTTGCCGGTGACCTTCGAGTTCGAAGACGGACAGGGCGGGGGCCATCGGGTCAGGTCGCGCCCCACACCTTGATCGTGTCATCATCCTCGTGATGCCGGGAAATCTGCCGCCGATCGGCTTCGACCTCCAGCCCTCCGAGGATCTCCCTGAGGATCTGCGGGTATTTCGCTTTCAGATGGCCGAGGCTCTGTTCGAGCCCTACACGATCCTCTTGGAGGCGGTCACCATGGAGCCCGAGGTCGAGCAGATGCTCGGGGCCAGTCTGGGCCTGGACCTGTGTCGGCATGAGTATATCCACACCGTGTTCGGGGTCGTGGCCTCGGTCGAGTGGCTCGGGGTCGTCAACGGTCAGGTCGAGCTTCGGCTGACCGTCAAGCCGGCCCTGAGCATGCTCGGGCAGGGCCAAAACTCCCGATCTTGGGAGGATTGCTCGGCCCTCGAGATCATCACCGAGGTATTGGAGGAGGGACTCAAACCCTACAACCGCAAAGTCGACGTCGATGGGGTCCAGCGGGATACGGCGACCCGCGACTACTGTGTGCAGTACCGGGAGTCCGACCTCGACTTCGTCACTCGGCTGATGGAGGAGGAGGGCATCTCCTACTACTTTGTTCACGACGAGGGCTGCGAAGTCCTGACCCTCTTCGACACCAACGAGGCGCTGAACCCGGTGGTGAACATCGACGACACGGAGATCTTTCCGGTCATCACCCACAACCCCGACGAGGCCGAGGTCGAGTCCGTGCTCGCCGTGGAGTGGCGGCGGGAGCTGACCCCCACGGGGGTGGTCACCGAGGACTACGACTGGCGCATCCCCGACGGGGCGCTCTTTGCAAAGGCCGGGCAGGCCGACACCAAGTTGCGTGTCCGCGAGGTCTATGTTCATGGTCGACGCCGGTTTTGCGCCGACGACCTCGAGACCCAGGTCGGCGATATGGGCGAGGCCCTGTCGACGCCGCAGACCCGGGGGCACGGAAGGGGCAACGCCAGACACTTTCATGCCGGGTTCAGCCTGACCCTCGACGGTCACGAACTCGACGAGCTGGGCGACGGGCTGATCTTGACGCGGGTCGAGCACAGCGGGAGCGACCCGATGGCGCGGCTCGGCTCCGATGGTGCGCCGGGCTACACCAACTTCTTCGAGTGTGTGCCTGCGACGCAGCCCGTCCCGCCGCGGCGCGTGACGCCCAAGCCCCGGGTCTACGGTGCTCAGACTGCGCTCGTGATCGGGCCCAAGGATGAGGCGATTCACGTCGATGATACCGGCCGAATCCGGGTTCGCTTTCACTGGGGGCGAGACGCGAAGGGGGAGCTGGCCCACGCCGAGTGCTGGATCCGGGTCGCGCAGGCCTGGGCCGGCGGAGGTTGGGGCGCCCAGTTCATCCCGCGTGTGGGCATGGAGGTCGTCGTCGATTTTCTCGAGGGCAACCCCGACCGGCCCTTGGCCGTAGGCTGCGTCTACAACGGCAACAACTCACATCCCTATCCGCTGCCCGACAACAAGACCATGAGCGGGATCCGCAGCGATACCTATACGGGCGAGGGCAGCAACGAGCTGCGTTTCGAGGACCAGGCCGGCTCGGAGCAGATCTATCTCCACGGTCAAAAGGATTGGTCGATCGTGATCGAGAACGACAAGGACCAGTCGGTCGGCAACAACGAGACCCTCGAGGTCGGAAACGATCGCAGCAAACACGTCATCCACGACGAGACTGTGAACGTCGACAACGACGAGACCATCACCGTCGGCAACAACCACACCGAGACCATCGCCAAGATCATGAAGCTCGACGTCGGGACCAACCAGATGGTCACGGTCGGGGTAAACCATACGGAGACGATCGGCGGAAACCGGGTCGAACAGATCCAGGGCGCGGCCTCGGAGACGGTTGCGCAGGCCAAGGCCATCACCGTGGGGGGAGCCATGCAGATTTCCGTGGGTGGGGCCCTCAACCAAAGCGTGGGCGGAGCCTCGGCTCAGGAGGTGGGCGGCGCGCTGGTCTCGACGGTCAAGGGTGTGAGCAGCGAGAAAGTCGGTGACTCCAAGACCGTCACGGTCGAAAAGAACCTGAGCATGGAGGCCAAGGAGGCGGCGAGTCTCGCGGCGGCCAAGGACTTCGGTGTGAGCGCGGGCGAGGCCATGGCCCTGTCCGCGGGCAAGGACTTCAGCATCGACATCGGCGCCAAGGGCCTGATCGAAGCGGCCGACAAGCTCACTCTCAAGTGTGGCAGCGCGCAGATCGTGCTCGAGAGCGGCGGGGACGTCACGATCTCGGGTGGAAAGATCACCGTCAAGGGCAGCGGCGAGGTCAAGATTCAAGGCTCCAAGGTCGGCAACAACTGAGCTCAGGGCCGAGGACCGCCGGCGGTCCTCGGGGTGCTCGCGGCATTGGATGGGAGCAGCTCGAGCTGCCTCGAGAAGCGCACCGGGGTTGCGGTAGGCAGCTCGACGGGAGGCAGGGGCCAACGCCACTGGCGACGGGCGTAGAACTCGACGTGGAGCAGGTTGCCGACCTGGAAGGGGCGGGACTTGCCGAAGTCCGCGGGGCAGGAGACGTACATCGCCATCGGCACAGGCTGCTCGCCGACATGGAGGACCTCGATCTCGATGACGCCGACGGAGTGGATGAAACCGCAGGCGGCCCACCCTAGCCGGTGGACCTTTGTGATTCGGACGATCGCCTCGCGGGCGTGGTGAGGATCGAAGTTCGAAGACGCGTGTCGGCGCGGCTTGGACTCGCCGGGGGGTTGAACAACAGGGGGGGCGTCGGGGCGAGTCTCGGGGGGAGCATGGGGGAGCTCGGTGGTCGAGTCCCCAGCTCGGGGTGTGGACGATTCCCCGACCGCGGCGAGCTCGTCGGGCGAGCGCTCCGTTTCGCCACAGGCCCAGGCGGCGAGCGCCAGCACGACCAATGCTGCGCGCCGTCGTGGGCCGGGGGGCCCGAGGCGGCGCGGAGGGGGCGGAGAGACCATGCGCGATGGAGTCGCTATCGGCCGGAATGTTCCCTCGACCCTCGCTTGTGCTCGAGTCGGGCGTGCTTCCGACCCCCAGCCCACGATCCAGACAGGTTGGAGAGCTGAGACCTTCGCGGTCGCAGACCGGCCCAGAGGGGTACCCTGGGTCATGATCTTGTCCCTGCTGCTGTTCACCACCCTCGCGGCCGAGATCCATATCAACCCGGGCGACGACTTCGAGTCTGCGGTCGCCAACGCCGTCGCGGGTGACGAGATTATTTTTCACGAGGGCACGTATCAGACCACCGGATTTTGGAGCGTGGACCTCCAGGGCAGCGTCGACCAGCCGATCGTCGTTCGCAGCGCCGAGGGCGAGGCGGTCTCGATCGCGGGGATCCCGAGCCAAAATACGATCGACATCCAGGGCAGCCACTACAGCTTCAGCGGCTTCGAGATCATCGGTGGCTCCCACGGCGTCCGGGTCGGGACCTCCCTCGACGCGACCTTCGAGGACCTCGAGATCCACGACACGGGCGACGTCGGCCTGTCCTGCAACCGCCCCGACAACAGCTACGAAGACATCACTATTCGCCGCACCCATATTCACCACACCGCGGGGACCGGCGAATGTATGTACCTGGGCTGCAACGAGGGGGCGTGTGTCATGTTCTCCTCTCTGATCGAGTTCAATTGGTGTCATGACACCACCAACTCGAGCCAGGGAGACGGCATCGAGCTCAAGACCGGATCCTACGATGTGGTCATTCGCCACAACGTGATCCACGACGTGAAATACCCGGGGATCACCATGTACGGCACCCAGGGAGGGGCGCCGAACCTGGTCGAGGGCAACCTGATCTGGAACGCGGCCGACAACGGGATCCAGACCGTGGGCGACGTCACCGTGCGCAACAACTTGGTGTTCAACGCCGGGAACAACGGCATCCAGGTCAAGCCCAGCCAGGGAGAGGTCCCGAGCAACGTGACGATCGTGCACAACACGGTGGTCATCGACGGCGGGACCTGCCTGCGCGCCAACGACTGGCCGGCCGACAACGGCAACTTGATCGCCGGGAACGCCCTGTTTTGTGCGGGCGGGACGGCGGTGAGGCTGGCCAACGCCGGCGGGGGCACGTGGATGAACAACGGGGTCATCGGGGCTCTCGAGGGCCTCGCCGAGGGGACCTTCGAGCTCGGGGAGGCGACCAGCGAGCTGGTCGACCCTGGGGCCTGGCACGGGTACCCCACGCCGGACTCGAGCCTGATCGGCGCAGCCTCCGAAGATTGGGCCGACGAGGATTTCAACTGCCTCGCGCGGGAAGGGCAGGACGTCGGCGCCTACGCATATGGGGGTGCCCTCGACCCGGGGTGGATCCCGGAGCCGGGGTTCAAGTCCTGCGCCGATCCAGGTGGCGACACGGGCGGAGATGGATCGGGTGAAGATGGATCGAGTGAAGATGGATCGGGTGGGAGCTCGGGTGAAGACGGCCCCGGCGACGGTTCAGCCGACGAGGTCGGAGGGGCGACCGGTGGGGAGGAGCTCTCGGGTGCCGACGGTGGGAGCGGAGGTTGTGCCCTCGGCGAACCGCGGCCCTCTACCCCCCTCGGACTGATGATTGGGATGTCGATACTCGTCGGGCTGCGCCGCCGCTCCTGACAGCCTGGGAGTCAAAGTGGGGGCAGGCAGGCCCCGGGCCCGAGATCCCAACCCACGCCCTCCAATGGGCCACAGCTCGGCGCAGCAGTTGTCCCCGGCTTCGGGATTCAATCAGCAAGTTCAGTATTGACTGAACTTGCTGAACGCACCAGGGTGTGTCCTGTGACCGCAGACGAGATGGACTGCTACATCGAGGACGTCGCCCTGTTTTGGGAGCAGCAGGGCCTGCCCCGGATCGCCGGGCGGATCCTGGCGTTGTTGTTGATCTGCGATCCCCCACAGCGCTCGGCCACCCAGCTCGCCGACGAGCTCGGGGTCAGCAAGGGCAGCGTGAGCTCCATGACCCGGCTGTTGCTCGGGTCGCAGACCATCGAGGCCATCGCCCTGCCGGGGGACCGGGCAACCTACTTTCGCCTGAGCCCGGACAGCTTCGAGCGCAAGCTGACCCGGCGGCTCACCGCGATGATCGGGTTTCGTGTCCTCGCTGAGCGCGGGCTCGAGCTGCTGTGGGAAGCCCCGCCCGAGCAGCGCGCTCGTCTGCGCCACGTCGCGGCCCTCTATGCCTTCCTCGAGCGAGAGTTGCCGGCGCTGGTCGAGAAGTGGCGACTCGAAGAGAGGGCGGGTGCAGACCATGAGTGAGCTGCTGTGGTTCCCGGGCTCGGTCGCCGAGCCCGCCGTCGTCGGGGGCAAGGCCGCGGCGCTCATGCGCATGGCGCAGGAGGGGCTGCCCGTGCCGCCGGGTGCGGTGTTGACCACGGCTTTCTTCGCGCCGTGGTTCACGGCGATCCAGGGCAGCGCAGCCTGGGCCGGGGTGCTCGCCTCGAAGCCCGAGGACTGGGGCAGGCTCTGTCCCGCCGTCCAGGCCCTGGTCCCGGATCTGCCGCTCGACCGCGCTCAGGGTGAACTCCTGCGTAGCCTCGAGCGGGGCCTCGAGGGCCACCTGTTCGCCGTGCGCTCCTCCTCTCCCCAAGAAGATCTGGGCGAGGCCTCGTTCGCCGGTGGCTACGAGAGCGTTCTGGGCGTGACCCGCGAGGGGGTGGAGGCCGCGCTGCGCCGCTGCTTCGCCTCGAGCCTCGACGCCCGGGTCTTTCACTATAAGCGCGCCCAGGGCATCGAGCCGCTCGCAGCGAGCATCGCCGTGCTCGTCCAGGCCCAGATCGACAGCGAGGTCGCGGGGGTCGGCTTCTCCCTCGACCCGCTGACCAACGACTACGACGAGGCGGTGTTCGATGCGGCCTGGGGCCTGGGGGAGTCGGTGGTCTCCGGTGCCGTGTCCCCCGATCACTTCGTGGTCGACAAGCCTGGTCGCCGGGTCCTGAGTCGGGTCTGCGGCGCCAAGCAGCGCTCGCTCCACCTCGACGCCGACGGCGGCAGCCGTGAACGGTCGGGATACCGGTCCGGGGAGCTGTGCCTCAGCGACGCCCAAGTCCTCGAGCTCAGCGCGCTCATCACCCGGGTCGAGCAGCTGTTCGGGTTTCCGGTCGATATCGAGTGGGCCTTTGCCGACGGTCGACTCCACCTGTTGCAGGCCCGGGCGATCACCGCTTGGGTCCCGCTGCCCCCCGAGATGTGCAGCGCACCGGGCGAGCGCCGGCGCCTCTACGTGGACCTGGGTCTCTCGGGTGGGTTGACGATCAACGCCCCGATCTCGCCGATAGGAGAGTCGTGGATGGCCCGCTTCGTCGGCCAACTGATCGACACCTACCTCGGCGAGCTGCCCATGGAGCTCGGGCCCGAGGACCAGCTGTGGTTTCTCCGCGGCGGCCGCATGTACCAGGACCTGTCCAACGTCTTGCGCCTGATCGGCCCTCGGCGTCTGGCGAAGGCCCAAGAGAGCGGTGACGCGCTGATGGCCGCGACCCTCGCCAACATCGACGCCGATCGCTACCGGGCGCAGCGGCGTCCCGCGTGGCTGAGCCCCTGGCTGTTGATCGCGTATCCGCGCGCGGTGTGGCGGGCGCGACGTCTACTCGGCAACCTCGTGCGAGCAGCCCTGAGACCGGAGCGGGCCCGGGCGCGCTTCGACCAGAGCGTCGAGCGCTTCGAGGCCGAGTTCGAGGCGCTGCCCGAAGACGTGAGCCTCCCCGAGTTGATCGCGGGCTCTGTAGAGACTGTGATCTGCCACGTGGTCGAGGTGGCCATGCCCGGATTGGCGATCGGCCTGGGTGGGGTGGCGCTCATCGAGCGCCTCGTGCCTGGGGATGCCGGGGATCTCAGGGATCTCAGGGATCTCAGGGATCTCAGGGACGCGCTGACTCGGGGCTTCGAGGGCAATGTCGTGGTCGAGATGGGCGGGGCCCTGTACAGCATGGCCCAGCTGCTCTCGGACGACCTGCGCCGCGACCCGGAGGCGCTCGCCCTTCGGCTGAATAGGGGTGAGCTTCCGGCCCCCTTCCTCGCGGCTTGGGAGCAGTTCTTGGGCCGCTATGGCTGGCGCGGGCCCAACGAGGTCGACCTCGGCAGCCCGCGCTACGCCGACGCGCCGATCCTCGCCCTGCGCCAGCTGTGCATGATGGGGATCGGCGACTTCGATCCAGGCGTGGCCCACCAGGCGACGATCGAGCGTCGCCGAGCGGCGACCATCGAACTTCGGGCGCTGCTCGGCCCGGTCCGCCGCCGGCTGCTGCGTCGAGCCCTGCGCTGGGTGGATTCCTTCGCCGGCACCCGCGACACCCCCAAACACAACTACCTCTTGTTGTTCGCCGTGCTCCGTCGCCGGGCCATGTTCGAGGGGCGAAAGTTCGTGGCCGCAGGTCGCCTCGACGAGCCTGGGCAGGTCATGGCCCTGACCCTCGAGGAGATCGAAGCGGCGCGCCACGACCCGGATCTCGATCTGCGGGCGCGCTGCTCGGCCAACGACGCCTTCAACCAGCGCCTGCGCAAGCTGGTCAAGGGCTTCCCCGCGGTCATCGATTCTCGGGGCCGCATCCTCGGTCCGGCGCCGCGCCCGGAGCGACCCGGCGAGCTGCGGGGGACCCCGATCTCACCAGGCTGCGTGCGCGGGCCGATCAAGGTCCTGCACCACGCCGACGAAAAACCCGTATTGCCGGGCGATATCCTCGTCGCGCACACAACCGATCCAGGCTGGACGCCCCTGTTCATCAACGCCGCCGCGGTGATCCTCGAGGTCGGTGGGGTCCTGCAACACGGAGCCGTGGTCGCCCGCGAGTACGGCATGCCCTGCGTCGCGGGGATCTCCCGGGTGCTAGACCGTCTAGAGGACGGTCAGCTCGTCGAGGTCGACGGCCGCGCGGGGGTCGTCCGGATATTGAAAGACTCGTCCGGATATTGAAAGACTCGTCCGGATATTGAAAGACTCGTCCGTATGTTGAAAGAAGCAGCCGCCGCCCCTCTGATAAGCCCAACCCCCACGTAGTAGGTGGGCACCACGATAGTCGCTTCGGGCTTCCCGTCGAACGGGCCTGCACTCCCACGAACAGAGACGGTTCCCTGGTTGAACGATGTAGGTGGACCTTTATGGAGAGGCGGTGCTGCTGCAAGGTCACTCTAGTACGAATTCGCCGGCTGCCGAGCGAAAAAACGCCGGCGCCTTGTTCACCAGTTTTCGCCCGCCTTGAGGGCGTCGACGGCGTCGCGGATTCGCTGGCGGACCCGGTCTTTGCCGACCAGAGCCAGGGTGGAGAACAGGTCGGGGGTCGCCTTTTGGCCGGTCGACGACAGGCGCAAGAGCGGCCAAAGCTCACCCTTTTTCCACTCGTGGCGCTCGCCGAAAGCGAGCGTGAAGTCTTTGAGGCTCTCCGCCGTGAACGCCCGGGCGACCGGGTCCCGCTCGATCTCCTCGAGCCAGGTCTTCATGATCCCCATGACCTCCTTGCGGCTGCGTTTCTTGACCCTGAACTTGGGTAGGACTGCGCTGTAGTCGACGCTGCCCCCAAAAAAGTAGTGGCCCCAGGGGAGCACGTCATCGAGGAGGTCGACCCGGTCTTGGGCGAGGGCGAGCAGGGCCTGGATCCGGGCCTTGGGCAGGACGGACTCGACGAAGCGCGCGTAGAGGGCGTCTTCGTCGAGGGCCATGAGGTCCTGCTTGTTGAAGGCCTTGAGCTTGACCCGATCGAAGACCGGACCGCCGACGCTGACCCGGGACCAGTCGAAGGCTTGAATCATCTCTTCGAGGGTGAATCGGTCTCGGTCTCCGGAGATCGAGAAACCCATGGTCCCGAGGTAGTTGAGCAGGGACTCGGGGAGGAAGCCGAGCTGGCGGTAGTAGTCGACCGAGACCGGGTTTTTGCGTTTCGAGAGCTTGCTCCCGTCCGGATTGCGCAGCAGGCCGAGGTGGTACCAGCGGGGCGGGGTCCAGCCAAAGGCCTCGTAGAGCACGATGTGCTTGGGGGTGCTGTTGATCCACTCTTCGCCGCGGATCACATGGGTGATGCCCATGTAGTGATCGTCGACGACGTTGGCGAGGTGGTAGGTCGGGAACCCGTCGCTCTTGAACAGGACCTGGTCGTCGCTCTCGCCGTAGTCGCGGGTGATGTTGCCGCGCAGGGCGTCGGGGACGACGGCCGGGCCGGACAGAGGCATGCGCAGGCGGACCGTGTAGGCCTCGCCCGCGGCGATGCGGGTAGCGACCTCGTCCGGGTCGAGGTCGCGGCAGCGCCGGTCGTAGCCGTAGCGCGAGGCCTTGGCGGCGCGCTGCTGCTCACGCAGGGCGGTGAGCCGCTCGGCGGAGCAAAAACAGGGGTAGGCCGCGCCCTTGTCGAGCAGGACTTTGATCTCCCGCTGGTAGATGTCGAGGCGCTCGGACTGGCGGTAGGGGCCGTGGGGTCCGCCGACGTCCGGCCCCTCGTCCCAGTCGAGGCCGAGCCAGCGCAGGGCCGACAAAATGGCCCGCTCGGAGCTCTCGGTCGACCGGCGCCGGTCCGTGTCCTCGACTCGGAGGATGAACTTGCCTCCGTGCTTGCGGGCGAACACATAGTTGAACAGACCGATGTAGGCCGTACCCACGTGGGGGTCGCCGGTCGGGCTGGGTGCGATCCGGACCCGCGGCGGCATGTGGCCGAGATCGCCGTCTTGGGGGGTGTCAGCGCCGTCACTGCTCATGCTGCGCTCCCTACCATCGCGGCGATGGATCGCGCCAGAGGCTGCGGGTACACTGGCGGCGCGTGAGCGACGTCAGCAACGAGATCTACCAAGCTGTCCGCGAAGTCATTACTCGCCGGAGTTTCGACCGGGCGATGGCGGCGACCTCTCTGTGTGAGCGCCTGTTGCACAACGAGGGCGCGATCATTCGTCAAGATGACGAGATCCTCATTGGTGAGCGGCCGATGAGCAAAGATCGGGAGCTGCTCGCGCGCATGGCTCAGTCGACCGGCCTCGGTTTCGCCATCTATGCCGGCAACCGTCGGATCTCGGTGGCGACGGTGCTCGATGCCGGGACGCCGCCCGACATCGGCGAGTTCGCCCATGCGGACCTCGTCGACCGGGTGCTGCGGCGGCACGAGACTTTCAAGGGTGTCGTCGACTACCGGGGCCGGGACTACATCACGGTGTGTCGCCCCCTGCATGCCTCGGGCGGCCAGAACTTCGCGCCTATCGGCATGATCGAGGCGTTTCAAGACAAAGAAGCCTACTTTGATCTCCTGTCGGCGGCGGCTCGCAGCGGTGTCGAGGAGCAGGTCGCGGACGTCGAGCAGCGGGCCGATGGGATGGACGCGATCATCCATTTCATCGACGATGTCGCCCGCCGCCTCCAGTTGCTTGCGCTCAACGGCAACATCATCGCCGCGCAGGCGGGCGAGCACGGCCGTGCCTTTCGGGTGGTGTGTCGCGAGCTCGGTGCGTTGGCCGATCAAGCCAAATCGACCGGCGGCGAGGTTCGCAATCTGGTCCAGGCCATGGGCCTCGAGCGCGACGAGGCCGCGTACATGAACCGAGTCCAGAGCCTCGCCGAGAAGGCCGAGGCCGAGGGGCAGCCGGACCGTCGCCCCGAGCAGCCCGCCTGAGGGGAGGCGGCCGGGTCGGACAGGACAGAGGTCGGGAGGCGAGAAGGCGAAACCGGCGTGCTTGGCGCCCAGTTCGGTGGGCCCGAGTTTAGGCCAGAGTTGAGGATCTTGAAAGGCGCGATCTCTGGTCGAGTCTGGCCACAAACTCCTCGGGATAGAGTAATTCCGTGTAGTTTCAAGCATTTGTAGCTGTAGGGGGTCTCTATGGGGGGGGACCGCCAATCTAAATTCTCCAACATTTTCATAGCTTTGCCGGTTGTATGGGAGGATCTGGCCGTGCTACGGGACCCTTGAAGTCCCTCAGCGGAGTTTTCACGGATGGACCAGATCTTCGAAAGTCATTTTGGTGGGTCCAGCGGCAGTTCCAGCGGTGGTGAGACCGATGGTTACTGTCCCAAGTGTCGGACAGACGCTTCCCACATCATCCTCGAGAGCTATGGAGACGAGGTGCGTCGCGTGCAATGCGCGGTGTGCGGCGATGTCCACGCCTTCAAGAAGCCGCGCGGTGCGGCGGAAGACGTGGAGCCCGTCTCTGTGACCCGTCGCCGGGAGCTGGAGAAGCTCGGCTGGCTCGACGGTATCGAGAACTACGACCGCAAATCGGCGGTTCGCTACAACCCGAAGACGGCGCTCGCGCTTCACCAACTGGTGATCCATCCGAGCTTCGGCGTGGGGTTCGTCAACGAGGTGTTGGGCGACAACAAGGTCGAGGTCACCTTCCGCAACAACGTCAATCGCGTGGTTGTTCACGGTCGCGGGATCTCTGACCAAGAGTTGGCCGGAGACATCGTCGACGAGGCCGAGCTGGGCAACCTGCTGAAGCTCGAGATGGGTCCGACCCCCGAAGAGATCGCGGCTGAGCGTGAAGCGCGGCTCGCCGAGGAGGAGGCCGAGCGAAAGCGTTTGGCAGAGGCTCGCCGCTTGGCCGCAGAACGAGCGCGCCAAGAGGCCGAGGCCATGCGCGAGGCGGAGCGTCGCAAGCGGGAGGACGAGCGCGAGCAAAAACGTTTGGAGCGGGAGCTCGAGCGCAAGCGCAAAGACGAAGAGCGGACCCGGCTCCGAGCCGAGAAGGAGGTCGCGCGGATCGCTGCCAAGAAGGCTCGCGAGGAAGAGGCGGCCCGCAAACGCGTGGAGCGCGAGCGCGAGCGCGAGCAGAAAGTCGCCCAGCGTGATGCCGAGAAGGCCCGCCGTGCGGGTGAGCGAGCCAAGCGCGAAGAGGAGCGCCAAGCCAAGATCACTGACCGGGAGGCCGGCAAGAAGGCCCGTGAACTCGAGCGCGAGCAAAAGCGCGTCGAGGCTGAGACGCTCAAAAAACAGCGCGCCGCCGAGCGTGAACAAGAGCGGATCAACAAGGAAAAGGAAAAGGACCAGCTCCGTAGGGAGAAGGAGAAGCTCAAGAAGCAACAGCTGGCCGCCCGAGACAAGGACCGCAAGCTCAAGCAGAAGGAGCGCCTGAAGCTCGAGCGCCAAAAAGAGGTCGAGCGCAAGGAAAAGGCCAAGACCAAGGAAACCGAGCGCAAAAAGAGGGCCGTCGAGAAGAAAAAACTCGACGCAGAGAAAAAGAAGGTCGCCGCCGTGAAAAAGAAGCAGCTCGAGCAAGAGCGCGCTGTGGCAGCGGCTGCAAAAAAGAAGGTGCTCGCGGACAAGAAAATGGCCGTCGCCGCGAAGAAGAAGGCCGCTGGGGACAAGAAGAAGGTCGCCGCCGCGAAGAAGAAGGCCGCTGGGGACAAAAAGAAGGCCGCCGCCGCGAAGAAGAAGGCGCTCGCGGACAAGAAAATGGCCGCCGCCGCGAAGAAGAAGGCCACTGGGGACAAGAAAATGGCCGCCGCCGCGAAGAAGAAGGCCGCTGGGGACAAGAAGGCCGCCGCCGCCGCCGCGAAGAAGAAGGCCACCGCCGCGAAGAAGAAGGCGGCGAAGAAAACCGCGACCAAGAAGAAGGCTGCACCCAAGAAGAAGGCTGCACCCAAGAAGAAGGCTGCACCCAAGAAGAAGGCTGCACCCAAGAAGAAGGCTGCGCCCAAGAAGAAGGCTGCGCCCAAGAAGAAGGCTGCGCCCAAGAAGAAGGCTGCGCCCAAGAAGAAGGCTGCGCCCAAGAAGAAGGCCGCGCCCAAGAAGGCCGCAGGCAAGAAGAAGGCCGCGCCCAAGAAGGCCGCGCCCAAGAAGAAGGCCGCGCCCAAAAAGAAGGCCGCGCCCAAAAAGAAAGCCGCACCCAAAAAGGCCGCGACCAAGAAGAAGGCCGGCAAGAAACGCTAGACAGCGGGTACGACGACGAACGAGCGAGGTCTGAACCTCGCTCGTTTTCGTTTGGGCTCCGAGTCACACCGGGGCTGGGTCGGGTCCGTAGGGGGTGTCAGCCGGTTAGGTCGAGGGCCTTGGCCAGGGCAAAGCCGGCCCAGACACATAGGACACCACCGATGAGGTGTGCACCGACCTGGGTGAGGAGCACGCCCGTACGCTGCTCTCGCGCGAGAGTCACGGTGAACAGGGCGAAGGCGCTGTAGGTGGTGAACCCTCCGAGAGCGCCACCGAGAACAATGTTGCGCCAGTGGGCCGTCGTGATCGCCGCAGAGGCGAAGCCGATCAGGAGACAACCCAAGAGGTTGACCACCAACACGCCCGAGAAGGGCAGGCGCTCGCCGAGGCTGTCCTCCAGCCAACTGGAGAGCAACATGCGTAGGCTCGCACCCAGGCCACCTGCGAGGAACACGCCGAGCATCTCGGCGAATCGGCTGATGCTCTCGCTGTCTTTGGTCAAGGGTCTGTGCTCGCCACTTTCTTGGGGACGCACGCCAGCTTGGCGCACGATGGCCGCGGATGGCAAGGGACGAAGTCGATGCCGAGGCGCCCGCTCCCAAGCGCAGGCGGCGACCTGCGACCGAGGGGACCTTGCGCAATCACCTGGCCGGGCGCGTCGACCCGCTGACCAGCGCGATCTTGGTGTTTCCCCTGTTCATCATTTACCAGCTCGGGATTCTCTTGAGTCGGGGGATCAACGGGGTCGACTTCGTGACCGCGTCGCTGGTCGAACTCGCCGATCGGGACCTGGGAAACTACCTGGTGGTGCTCAGCGGGCTGCTCTTGGCCTACGCGGCGGTCTTGGTGTTGCTGCGTCGCCGAGAGACCTTCGACACCAAGGCGTTTGTACCGGTCTTGGCCGAGTCGACCTTCTACGCCCTGTCGATGGGCTCGATCATCTTGTTCGTGATGCATCGGGTCGTGGACGTCGTGCCGGGCCTGAGCATGGGCGGACCGATGTCGGCGGCGATGGCCTCGGGTCTGGATCTGCTCGACGTGGTCGTGATCTCGGCTGGGGCGGGGCTCCACGAAGAGCTGATTTTTCGGCTGATAGGGGTCGGGGGCCTGTCGTGGTTGCTCGCGGGGGTGATGGACAAGGGGCAGGCGTGGATCGTGGCGATGCTGGTCTCGGCGCTGACTTTTTCGTTGGCCCACCACCTCGGCCCTCACGCGGAGCCCTTCACCTTCGCGGCTTTTGTCTACCGGACCCTCGCGGGGGTGTTCTTCGCGCTCATCTATCACGTGCGTGGTTTCGCAGTCGCGGCGTGGACCCACGCGATCTACGACGTCTACGTGCTCTCGGCGATCTGAGGACAGCCTCCTATCGGGTGCTGTATCCGGCGCTTCAGCTCGGCGCCCGGGCGAGCACGCTGACCCGACGGCGAGGATCGAAGAGGCGGGCGGCGAGGGCCGCCAGTTGCTTCGACTGCACAGCCGCGACGCGCTCGGGGTAGCGCAGATAGTAGTTCGCGCCCAGGTCGTAGGCCTCACCAAAGACCAGCTGAGAGGCGACACGGGTGCGGCGCTGCATGCCGCTCTCGAACTGACCGATCAGGCAACGCTGGGCTCGCTGGAGCTCGACCTCGGTGACCGGGTGTGCGCCCAGGCCCTCGATCTGTGCTCGGATGGCCGCGTGGGCGTCGTCGAGTTTGTCTTGGCTGGCGGCCGCGTAGAACACGACGTGGCCGCCTTCGATGTGCTCGGCCGAGCTCGCGCCGACTTGGTAGACGAGGCCCCGGCGCTCACGCAGGGACTCGAACAGGCGCCCGGCTTGCCCGCCGAGCACCGAGCACAGGACGTCGAGGGCGGCGCCGTCGGGGTCGCCCAAACACAGACCCGGGAAGCCGATGACGATGTGGCCCTGCTCGCGCTCGCACTCGATGACCCGATCGATGGGCTTGCGCGGCCACTTCGGCGGGTTGCGGCGGCTTCGCCTCTCACCGACTTCGGGGGCGAGCTGGGCCGCCTCGGCGGGCAAGAGTTGGTCGAGGGCAGCTGTGAGCGCCTCGAGGTCGACGTCGCCGGCGAGCGAGAGCACGGCCTCGCCGATGGGGTAGGCCCGGGCCCAGCTGCGGGCGACGGTGGTCGAGCCGAGGGTGGTCAGGGACTCGGGCGTGCCGCGTAGATCGCGGCCGTAGGGGTGGCGAGCGTAGAGCGCGGACAGCATCTCGCGGTAGGCGAGGTGACCGAGATCGTCGAGGTCGGCCTCGAGGTCGGCCAGGGTGATGCGCCTGGCCTCGTCGAGCTCCGCGGGTTGAAAGCTCGGGTCGGTTCCACACTCGAGGGCCCGGGCGAGCACGGTGGTGATGTGGCTGCTCAGGCACTCGGCCTGGAGACCGATGCTGTCGTGGCCGGAGAAGCCGTCGAGCACGGCCGCGAAGCCCTCGATCTCTCGGGCCAGGGCGTCGCCGTCGCGCTGGCTGGTGCCGCGGCTGAGCAGGGCGGCGGTCAGCGACGAGATGCCGCTCTGGCGCGGACGCTCGCTTCGCAGGCCGCCGGGCCAGACCAGCCAGGCTCCGACCACCGGCAAGCTCGGGTCGGGTCGGGCGACGAGCCGGAGTCCGCAGCTGTGCCGGGCGTGCCAGGTCCCGAACTCGTCGCGGGTGGGCGCGCTGAAGCCCGCGGCGCTGGGCTGTTCGGGGCGTGCGGCGCAGGCCTTTTCGAGGCGCTTGGCGATCTGGCGGACGCGTCGGGCCTCGACCTGGCTCTCGGGCAGGAGCAGGGTCACCGCGACGCTCGAGCGGCCCAGGTAGCGCGCGCAAGCGCGGCGGACCTGTTCGGGCGTCAACGCGGCGAGCGTGGAGAAATACTCGGCCTCGGCGTCGAGCTGACCGCTGATCGTCGCGAAGTAACCCAGGGCGTGGGCCTGGCCCTGGACGGTCTCGCGCCGGTAGACCAGCGAGCTCTCGAGCATGGCCCGGGCCCGGGCGAACTCACCGGGATCGAGGGGCAGGCGGGCCAGAGTCTCGACTTCGCTCAGGAGCGCGGTCACGGCCTGCTCGGCGGTCTCGGTCTCGGTCTGCGCGCAGATCACGAAGGTCCCGCTGAGGGCGCTGGCGACGTAGCCCGAATAAGCGTCGGACACGAGCTGGGCCTGCCTGCGGACACCGACGGCGAGGCGCGAGGACTCGCCCTGGCCGAGGGCGACAGCGGCGACGTCGAGGGCGACCCCGTCCGCGTCGAGGGCCGCACCACCGATCCATCCCATGCGCAGGTAGGCCTCTTGGACGTCATCGCGTTCCACGCGGATGCGGGCGGTGGTCAGGGGGGCGGGGGCCCTGGATCGGCGTGGGGGTGGGGAGCTGGGCAGCTTGCCCAACAGCGCCCGTCCACGGGCGTGCACACGGGTCACGAGGGCGGGGGAAAACGGCCCGGCGACCACCAAAACCACGCGCGGACCTCGATACTGGCGTCGCTGCCAGCCGCGCAAGATCGCCCGGGTGAGGCCCCGGACCTCGGCCGGCTCACCGAGCACTGTGCGGCCGTAGGGGTGGTCTGGGTAGAGGTCGGCCATCAAGGCTTGAACGCTGCGGGCGGCAGGATCGTCGCGGTACTGGTGAATCTCCTCCAGCACCACCTCCTGCTCACGGGCGAGGACCTCGGGGTCGAAGTCGCGGTCGAGGACGGCCGAGACCAGGGTGTCGAGGACCTCGAACACGGCGTCTCCAGGGGCCGTCGCGTGAAACACGGTCTCGTCGTGGGAGGTGAAGGCGTTGACGTCTCCGCCGAGCTGCTCGATCACCTGGGCGAGATCTCGAGTGGCGCCCTGTGCATCTTTGAAGGGCTTGAACACCATGTGTTCAAGCAGGTGTGCACAGCCGTGCTCACGGGCCCGCTCGGCCGCCGCACCGGCGCGCACCCAGAGCTGGACAGAGGCGACCCCGCGGCAGCCGGGACCGGGCTCGGCCGTGGGCACGACCAGCTGCCAAACGCCATTGTCGAGCCGGCGTGCGGATGGAGACGCGCTCCCTGTCTCAGGGCGGATCGCCCGAGGACGAGGTCCTGAGCCACTTTTAGCGGGTTTTTTTCGGCGATTGACCACAGGGATCGGTCGGGTGGGGAGGCCGGGCGCGCGCAATGGGCGAGGCTTGTCCGGCTGGACACTCAGGCTACTGCGCGCGGCGAATGATTGAAACGGCCTGCGCATATTTCCCGGTTGCGAGTGTGGACTGTCGCTCACGGGGAGCGGCAGCGCGGGGCCGGTCGCCATGTCGGTCCTCGCCGCGCTCGGTGGTCGGCGTCCAGGAACGAGCGCCGCGCTGTGGAGCGGTCTCGAAGGCCGCTCGAACTGATAGGCTGCTCCCGCTGACATGTCGAACCTCTCCGCCATGGCCTCCGACACCGATCTGCCCTGTCTGCTCCCGAGTCCGGAGGAGGACGACGCGGCCGTGTTGCGTGAGTATCGCGACGCGCCGGGGGACGAGCGAAGGTTCACGAGCGCACGTCGAAAACTTCGCGAGGCTGGGGACTGGCGATCGATGGCCAAGCTCATGTGTGAGCACGCGGCCACGATGGTCGGCGATCCCAGCAAAGCGGCGAAAGTCGCGGAGCTGTCCGTCCAGGCCTACGAACTGTTCAGCGAGCGGGTCGGTGACCAGGCCTCGGCGGTCCACGCCCTGGCCCGGGGGTTGGTGGCGCAGCCCGAGAACGCGCGGGCCTACGAGCACCTGCTCGCGGCCTACCGGGATCTCGGATGGCACATCGAGGAGGCGGTGCTGCTGCGCTGGCGGATCCGGTGGGCCCACCGCGCCGATCCGAGCCAGCTCGCGCTCCTGCACCTGGCCTACGCGGCCCTCCAGCGCGAGCATTTTTTCGCGCTCTCGGAGGCCGAGCGCCACTATCGGCGTGCGCTCGAGATCGACCCGGGCATGGGCGAGGCCAGCGAGCAGCTCGTGAGCTTGTACATGGCTGCCGGCGCCTGGGGGCGCGCGGCCGAGCGCATGCAGGCCGAGCTGGCGATGATCGAGAGTGACCCGGGCTACGCCGAGAACCCGCCCTTGGCGGCCCGCACGGGAGTGCTGCATCTGCGCCTGGCTCGAATCTCGTCGACCGTCGAGGACGATCTGGCCAGCGCGGCGCGCCACCTCCAGGCCGCCATCAAGGTCATGCCCCAAAATCTCGAGGCCCTGCAGGCGTTCGGGAACCTCTATCTGAGCTCGGGCAAGGCCACCGAGCAGGGCATGTCGAAGGCCGCGGGCATCTTTCTCAAGGCCGCCCAGCTCGCGCGCCGAGCCGGTGACGGCGCGGAGTCGATCAAGCTCCTGCGCCGAACCCTGACCCTGCGCCCGGGCCTGTACGAGAACGCCCACGTGCTCGCGGAGATGCTGGCCGAGCACGCCCACTGGATGGCCCTCGACGACCATTACCAGCAGATGCTGCCCTACCTCGAGGGCGAAAAGCGGCTAGCGATCTCGCTGCGCCGGGCCGAGAACCTGGACCAGCGCCTGTCCCGGCGCGAGGAGGCCCGAGCCTGCTACGAAGAGGCCGGTCAGCATCAGACGGCCGACGGAGAGGCCTGGGTCGCGCTCGAGCGCATCTATCGCGAGAGCGCCGATTGGAGCGCCCTGGCGACGCTCTTGGAGTGGAAGGTCGAACAGCTCGGAGACGCGGTCTCGACCGAGTCCCTGCTCGAGGCGGCCAAGGTGTTCCACAACCAGCTCGACGACCACGAGCGGGCGGCCCTGTTCTACTTCAAGGTCTTGGAGCGCGAGCCCTTCGATCCGGAGGCCTTCGAGGGCTACAAAGAGCACTTCCGGCGCAAGCACGGCTGGGCCGCGCTGCGCGACCTGATCCTCTACCAGATCGACCAGGCGACATCGGCCGCTCAGGCCGGCCGCTTCAGCCCCCTCGACAGCGAGCCCTTCGCCGAGGAATTCGTCGAGTTGGCCGAGATCTGTGAGCGCCGCCTGGGCGACATCGATGGGGCCGTGGACGCGTGGAACCGCATGGCCCACGCCTACCCACACAAGCGAAACCCCCGCGACCAGGTCACCCGGATCCAGAAGCGGGCGCGCATGTGGGACAACATGGTCCGGGTCCAAGAGGCGGAGCTCTCCAGGGTCGCGGATCCCCACAAGCGCCTCGAGATCATCAAGCGGCTCGCGCAGATCTATAGGGATCGGCACGTCAACCCCAGCCGGGCGATCGAGCTCTACTCCGAGGCGCTCCACCTCTCACCCGGGGACCTCACGGCGATCCGGGCCCTGGCGGCGCTCTACGATCGGGTCGCCAACTACCCGCAGGTCATCGAGCTGCTCAAGGTCCAGTACGAGCAGTCGCGCAACGACACGGAGCGCGTGTCCCTGCTCCGGCGCATGGCCGAGCTCTGGCACCACGAACTCGGTGGCCTCTCGGAGGCGCGCTGGGCCTGCGAAGAGATCCTGACCCTGACCGGCAACGATCGGGAGGCCCTGCATCGGCTGCAGTTGCTCGCGGTCGAGAGCGACGACGTCGAGCTCCTGATGGCGGTCCTCGAGCGCGAGCTCAAGATCACGGGCAAGGCCAGCGGCAAGGCGGTGATCCTGCGCCGGCTCGCGCGGGTCGCCGAGAACCAGCTCGCGGACCCGACCAGGGCGGCCCAGTATTGGTCGCACCTCCACGATCTCGAGCCCCACAACCTCGAGGTCGTGGACAAGGTCGTGCGGGTGTACGAGGACAACCACCGGATCGAGGAGCTCGCCGATCTGCTCGGGAAGGCCAGCGCCTCGGCAAAGACGCCGATCATCCGGCAGCTCGACTACCTCCTGCGGCTGGGGACCCTGGCTCAGGGCTACCTGGGTGATCCGGAGCTCGCCCGCGGGGCCTTCGAACGGGTGATCACGATTCGCCCTGACCACCGGCGAGCTCTGGATGCGCTGGCGAGCCTGTATCGCGCCGACGAGGACCACGAGCACCTCGCTCAGATCTTGGGCAAGCTGCGCCTGCTCGCCGACAGCGAGGAGGAGGCCTTCATGCTCGGGTGGGAGCAGGCGATGACCCTCCTCGATCGGGTTGGGCAGCCGGCCGAGGCCGCCGAGGTCTTGGCCTGGCTCGCCGAGGCGCTGCGCCCGGGAGACCTCGAGGTCAACCGCATGCTGCTCGAGGCCTACCGCCGGGCCGAGATGCGCGAGCAGGCCATCGCCCAGGCCGAGCTCATGCTGATCAGCGAGGCCGACCCGGACGCACGCAAGCAGCTCCACGCGCTCGTATTCGAGAGCTGGCAGCAGCTCGACAACAAGCGTGGGGCGGTCCAGGCCATCGAGCGTCGGCTCGCCGAGTTTCCCGAGGACCCGGAGGGCCACGCCCAGCTCGCGGAACTCCACGAAGAGGTCGGCGACTACGAGCTCGCCCTGCGCTCGCTCGCGCGCAAGCTCGAGTTGGTCGCCAGCGACCCGGACGAGCAGCTGCACACACTCCGGCGGATGGCCGAGATCGCCGACCTGGGCCTGGGCGATCGCAACCGAGCTGTGTCCCTGCTGCGTCGGGCGACGGGCATCGATCCTACAGATCCTGATTTGCGCGACCACATCGAGCAGTTCGCCGAGGCCCACGGCGCCTGGAAGGAGATGCTCGAGATCGACGAGCTTCGCCTCAACCGCTTGGCCGAGATGGGCGACGTCACCGGACAGCTCGAGATCTGTATCGCGGCCTCGGAGATCGCCGAGCGCGAGACCGACGACGCCGACCGGGCCTTCGCCTGGGCGCGCCGCGGCTACTTCATCGCGCGCCAGCACCAGCTCGACTTCAACCAGGGCTTCCGCCGGCTCACGACCCTGGCCGAGTCCTACAGCTTGTGGAAGCTGCTGCTCGAGGTCACCGAGCGCGAGCACAAACACGGGACCTTCGAGGACGAGTACGAGATGGCCGAGCGCATGATGAGCGCGGCCGAGATCGCCGAGGCCCAGCTCGAGGACCCCGAGCGGGCGATCGGCTACCTCCAGCGTGGGCTCGAGGCGCTGCCCAACGACGGTGAACTCAGCCGCCGCCTCGAGGAGATCGCCAATATTCACGAGCTGTGGGGATCCCTGCTCGAGCTCGGCGAGCACCGTCTCGAACACGCGAGCACGGGGCTCGAGCGCTTCGAGGCCTTCAGCGAGCTCGCCAAAATTCACGAGCACCGCCTGGATGATCCTCGAGCCGCGTTCTCGACCTTGCGTCGGGGCTGGCAGGCTTTGGCGGCCGCCGATGCCTCGGCCTCCGAGGAGATCTTGGATGTCGCTGTCGGCCTCGCGGAGCGCCACGGTCTGTGGCGGGAACTGGCCGAACATCACGCCGCCTTGGCGACCGAGTTGGGGGCCGCAGGAGATGGGGAGGGCGCTGTGTCGGCCTTGGCGGAGGCCGCAGAGATCGTCGACACCATGCTCGAGGACCCGCTGGGGGCGATGCGCGTGCTCCTGCGCGGGCTGGCTTTGGACACCGAGGACGCGGTGATCTGGCCGCGCCTCCAGGTCTTGGCCGGGAAGGTCGACGCGGCGGTCGAGTCCGAGGGGCGCCACGGCGGTGTCAAGGTCGGCGTCCTCGTCGAGCTGCGCGCGCTCGGGGAGTTGATCGCACTGCGTGGAGACCGGGCCGAGAAGATTCGCCTGCTGGAGATGCGGGCGGAACTTCGTGAGCAGCGCCTCGACGACGGAGCCGGCTGCCTCGGCGAGTGGCTGCGGATCTCGACCTTGGATCCGGACCACCCCAGCGCCCGCGACGAAGCCGAGCGTGTGGCCGAGCGCTACGACCTCTGGCATCGCTTCTTGTTGTTGCCGGCTTGGGAGCTCGACCGGAGCACGGGGGCCCCCCGGCAGGCCGCCCTCTATCTCGAGCTGGCCGACCTCTACGAGCACAAGCTCGGCCGGGCCGAGTACGCGTTTCGGGCTCGCCTGGAGGCCTGGCGCCGGGCGCCGACCCTGCCGCCCCGATCGGGGACGATCGGCGCTGCGAATACGCAGCTGTGGCGTCTAGCCGGTGTGGTGGCGGGCTACGGTGGTCCGGCCTTGCCCAAGGACAGCGCCCTCGAGCCGACCTTGGTCGTCCCGGAGCGCCACGACGCCGAGCTCTGGGTGCGGGCGGGGCTCGATCCCTGGCACCTGAGTCCGCCCGGCTCCAAGGATGTGGTCGGCGGTGTGGTCGTGAGCCAGGTCGATCCACATGCCGATGCACACCCCGACGAGCTCACGGCGGTCGTCCCGAAATCTTCAGATCAGTCAGATCAGTCAGATCAGTCAGATCAGTCAGATCAGTCAGATCAGTCAGATCAGTCAGATCAGTCAGATCAGTCAGATCAGTCAGATCAGTCAGATCAGGGGAAGGCGGCGCGCGAGGACTCGGTGCTCGAGGAGGTCTCTGTGGTGCTGCTCTCCGAGTCGGTGGTCGAAGAGATCGCCATGCTCGAAGGGGAGTCCGCCGAGGAGTCGGTGGTCGAGGAAATTTCGGTGATCGAGGAGCTGCCGACGGCCGAGGAGTCGGTGGTCGAAGAGATCTCGGTGGTCGAGCTCATCGACGACATCTATCCCTCAGGACCAACCGGCCCCGCTAGCGTAGGCCGAGGGGCGGCCGGGGGCGAGGACATCGGGATCCTCGAGCTCGATTCTGCGGACCTCGAGAGCGCGACCGTCAGCGGTGAGATCGCACCCAAGCGGGGCGAGGGCGGGCGTGTGCGTGTGTCGGCGACCCTGGACAGGAGCCTGGATCCGTCGACGGAGCGCTTCAGCACCAAGACCATCTCCCTGCCCGGTGGCCCGCCCCGGCCGCCCCCCAAGGCCACGACCTACGACCTGAGCGCGGGCCTCCCCGAGCTCCCCCGGCTGACCGCTCCCGTGCTCCCCGATCGGCCGAAGGTAGCGAGCGCCTGGGAGGAGCTGAGCGCGGCCTACTCGGACCTGCCGACGGCCAACAAGGGCCAGAAAGTGGCCGTCGCCCTGGCGACGGCGCGGATGTGGGAAGAGGGGGCGCAGAGCCTCGAGCGCGCCTTTGTCTGCCATCAGCAGGCGCTGATGATCGTCCCCGAGTTCGAGGACAGCGTCGCCAGCTTGGAGGCCTTGGCCGAGCGCCACGAGGCCCGCCCGCGCCTGCTTCGGGCGTGGCAGTTGCTGCTCTCGGAGGCCGCTTTGCCCGAGCATGTGGTCGCCCTGAACCTGCGTATCGCCGCCTTCCACGAGTTCGAGGACGAGCCCGAGCTGGCCGAGGTTCGCTACCGGGCGGTGCTCGCCGTCGACCCCGTTCACGTCGGGGCCCTGCGCAAGCTCCTGGCGGTCTACGACGCCCTCGACCGCAAGCCCGAGTACGTGGACGTGTATGCGGATCTGCTCAACGCCGAGCGCCAGATCCTCGAGGACGACGAGCGGGTGCGTCGCTCGCTGCGCTTGGCCGAGATCTACGAGAAGTGGGCCGCACGCGATGACGAGGCCCTGTCCCTGCTCCGGTTCACGATCCGCGATTTTCCACTCGAGGGAGAGCTCCACGAGGCGCTGATCAGCCTGTTGTTGCGGCGCTCCGAGTGGCCCCAGGCCATCGATGCCATGCGCACGGCCAACGAGTCGCTCGCCAGCGAGGACGTGCAGGCCGAGAACCTGCGTCGGATCGCCGATGTCTACCGCAGCCAGCTCTCGCTTCCGGACCGTGCCATCGACGCCTGGAACGACTACCGCCGCCTCCGTTCCGAGGACGGCCGCGCGCTGGAGGAGCTCCAGGCGCTCTACCTGGCGACCGGGCGCTGGGAGAAGCTGCTGCCGATCCTCGACGAGCGCCTGGGAGCGCTGGCGCAGACCGAGCTCGAGGTCGAGGAGGCACAGGCCGAGCGGGTCAAGCTCCTGGTCGTCAAGGCGCGGGCCCTGCAGGAGGGCCTGGGCGACGAGATCGGCGCGACCGAGACCCTCGAGGAATTGGCCCTCGACGCCCCCGACGACGACGAGGTCGCCGTCGGGCTCAGTCGCCTCTACCGGCGCACCGATCGTTTCGACGAGGGTGTATCCCTGCTCGAGCGGCGCATCGCGGAGCTCCGCACACGCGCCGAGACCGAGCCGGAGGCCACGCCCGACGAGTCCGAGAGGGGAGACCCTCGAAGGGTGCTGCACGGGCGTGTGGTCGAACTGAGTGAGACCCTCGCCGCGGTGCTCTCCGACGAGGGGCGGCGCCACCAGGCGGCCATGCGGGTGATCGAGGCCGCGCTCGAACTCGCCCCGGACTCGCCGGCCCTGGTCCGCCGGCGCATCGCTCTGGCCAGGGGTCTCGACGACCTGCCGGTGTTGATCGATGGGCTCGAACAGCTGGGCGAGCCCGATGGCCTGCTCGAGGCCGCGGACCTCCTGCGGACCCGGACCACCGAGCAGGATCGGGCTCGGGACCTGTACGCCACGGTGCTGAGCGCCGCCAAAGCCAGGGGCAGGGGGGAGGCGGCCCGGGAGCCCTGGGCCAGCCGCCTGACCCGGGCGATCGAGGGACTGGTCCGCCTGCGTATCGACGCGGGCGATCCGCAGGCCGCGAGCGCGTTCATGGATGCCGAGCTGGCCGCGCTCGAAGATTCACCGATCCGCGCCAAGTTGCTGACCGAGATCGGGCGCATCACCTACCGGACCACGGGCGACATCGAGGCCGCCCGGGCCCGCTTCGACGCCGCTTTGGCGGCCGACCCCGACTACGCACAGGCCCGCCTCGGGCTCGGGGAGATCCTTCTCGACTCGGGGGCGCTCACCGACGCCGAGGCCGAGCTCGAGCGCGCGGTCGAGGCCCTCGGCTTGGTCCGTGACCAGCCCAATTTGGTGGTCGGTCTGGTGCTGCTCGCCCGCGTCCTCGAGGCCGGGGAGCGCAGCGGTGAGGCCTACCGAAGGCTGACGACGGCGCTGCGCCACGACCCGGACGACCTCGCTATCCGCCTGGCGGTGGTCCGCAACCGGACGGCCGCTGGGCGCCATCGGGATGCGCTGACGGCCGTCGATCAGCTCGAGCAGCGGCTCGAGGCCCGGGCCGAGCAAGATCGGGTGCTCACTCTCGAGCAGACCGGGCTGGCCGCTGAGATGATCGCGCTCGCCGGGGTCTGTGAGGCGGACCAGGGCCACGGGGCCAAGGCCCAGGTCCGATTCGAGCGCGCCCTGGCTCTCGATCCGGACAACCGGACGGCCCTCGAGGGCATCGTGCCCCTGCTTCAGGAACAGCCCGGCTGTCTGGTGAGCGCGGCCAAACTCGCGGTTCGCCTGGCCGAATCGACGACTGATCCAGTTCGACGCGGGGCGGCCTGGGTCGACGCGGGCATGATGTTTCAGGAGGCGGCCGAGGGGGAGCGCGACGCTGCTGACGGGGACGGAGACGGAGACGAATACGGCGAAGATCAGGTCAGGGGTGAGCGTCGCCGACAGCGCGCCGCCGAGCTCGAGCGGGAGGCCTTCGAGTGCATTCGCCTGGGCCTCGACCTGGTCGCCGACAGCGAGGGTCCGGTCCTCGATCGGGCGCTGCTCGAGCGTGTGTTCCGAGCCGTGAGTGCCCGAGATACCGAGCTCGCGCTGGCCTGTCTCGACAGGCTCCTGATGAGTGAGATCGATGGTTCCGATCCCACCCGTCACCTCGATCTACTGCTCGAGGGGGTGCGGGTGGCCCTCGATTCCACGGATGGAGTCGCGCGGGCGCGCGACTATGCCGAGCGGGCCGTGACCTCGGCTCCCCTGTCCTCGGCAGCTGTGTTGGCGAAGGCCCAGGTGCTCGAGGCCGCCGGTGACCAAGGGGCTCTCCAGCCCCTGGTCGCGGAGTTCATGTCGGGCCTCGACGCGGCCCAGGCTGCGAGCGAGGGGGGGGTACTGGACGAGGGCGAGCTCTCGGCGCGGATCGTATTGTTGGTCCGTCTGTCCGAGTTCCAGCGCGAGTTCTCTCCTGCCGAAGCGCTCAGCTCGCTCGAGCAGGCCGGGACCTTGCGAGCTCGGATGGATCCGAGCGCGAGTTCGAGTTTTGGGCTCGCCCAGCGCCGGCAGCTGGCGGCGCTCTACGTCGAGCTTCGAAGCGGAGATTCGGAGTCTGGAGTTTCCGGCCCTGGGTCGCGGGAGCTCGACAACCACCGGGGGATCGTGGCCCTCGATCCCCTCCACGCGCCGAGCTTGGTGGTTCTCGCTCGAGACCACCAAGCTCGAGGGGAGCGCCTGCGGGCCCGGGCCCTGTACGAGGTGCTCAGTCTGGTCGCCAATGGGGACGAGGCTCTCGCCGATGAAGCCGAAGGCTTCCTCGAGACCTACCCGGAACAGGCCGGGGCTCGCTCTGGGGAGCTCGACCTGGTCGCGCTCGGCGGGGAGCTGCCGACGGCCGCGGGCATCCCTGCGATCCTGCGCCAGCTCTGGGACTCGGGCCAGGGCCTGATCAGCGACCACTTCGACAAGGTCGAAGTCCGCGGCGAGGCTCGGGTCTCACCGATGGCCGACACGGCCTTGGCCCAAGTTTGGCGCGACGTCCTCAAGCGGGTCGGCCAGACCAAACTCAGCCTGGTTGCGGATCCGGAGCTCGACGGGCGCGAGCCGATCGGGCTGCGGGCGGGTATCTCTTGGATCGAGCCGCGCTGCCAGATCCCCCCCGTGTTGATCGCGGGTCCTCGAGCGCGGGCCGCGACCCTCCCGCAGCGGGCCGAACTCGAGTTTGCTCTGGCCCGCGGGATCTACTGCACGCGAGCGCAGACCGTGATGATCGGTGGTCTTCGCCCGCGCTCCTTCGCGGCCTTGATGTCCGCGACCTTGGTGGCCTTTCATCCCCGGCATGCGGCTCGAAAACAGCGCGCCCGGACGAGCACAGATCCGATCAGCAAGCTCGGCCACGACCTGTCGCGCAAGCTCCCGATCCGGGTCGCCCGACAGATCGCCAAGCAGCTCGAGGACAACGCCGAGCAGGTCTTCGACACGCGGGTTCTGCGACGGTGGGTGCGACGGGCCGGAGACCGGGTCGGCCTGGTGGTGTGTGGCGACCTCGAGGCCGCGCTGGGCGTGCTCTCGGAGGGGCGCTCGGGGACGCTGCTCGAGGCCTTGCGTGAGCGCGAGGACCTGCGCGCGCTCGTGGCTTTCGCGGTCAGCGGGGGCTACGCCGATGCACGCGCGAGCCTGGGCTATCTGGTCGTCGGAGACGCGGCTGGTGAAGGCCAACTCGGCTCCGCTGGCCCCGAGGATCCGGAGCTTGCGGACCTGGAGCGGGTCGAAGCGAGGCCGGTCGATCCTGAGCCGGCAGCGGGGGAGGAGTCGAAGACCTCTGAGCCTGTGGAACCCGAGCCGGCATCGGGGGAGGAGTCGAAGACTGTGGAGCCTGAGCCCGCATCGAGGGAGGAGTCGAAGGCCGCCGAGCCCGAGTTGGGCGAGGTGAAAACCGCCGAGCCCGAGAGCGCTGAGCCGGTCGAGTCGAAACCATCGACGCTGGAAACCACAACTACGAAGTCTACGAAGTCGCGGACAGGCAGCGCGAAGTCGAAACCGGCCGAACGGAAGTCGGCAGAGCCGAAGTCGGCAGAGCCGAAGTCGGCAGAGCCGGCAGAGCCGAAGCCCGGGAAGTCGGAGCCGGCAGAGCCGAAGCCCGGGAAGTCGGAGCCGGCAGAGCCGAAGCCGACACCGCAGAGGCCGAAGTCAGCGAAGCCGAAGCCACCACCGCCGAAGCCGAAGGCCGCGAGGCCGAAGCCACCACCGCCGAAGTCGAAGCTGCCGGAGATCGAGGAGATCGAGGAGATCGAGGAGATCGAGGAGATCGAGGAGATCGAAGAGATCGAAGCCGGTGTGGACCCGTCGAGGTCTGGGCCGGTGCCGACGCCCTTTGGTGCCGAGATGGACGAGGCCTTCGCGGAACTCGATGGGCTCGGCGGTGACGAAGTCGACGCTGGGGACTCGGAGGAGGATCCCGATCTCGAGGCCATCGACATCTCGGAGGACGAGCTGGAGATGGTCGAACTCGACGACATCGAGCTCGACTGAGCGACCGGCCCCCAAACCGTGCTATGACTGCCTTCGCGGCCGCTGCGTCGGTCGAACTACGCGAAATCATGACCTTTTATCGAGTACTTCGAGCGGGCGCTTCTCTCGATTCCCGGTTGGTCCAGGGCCCCTGTCCAGGGGCGGGGCGCTCGCGGGGGACCGCTCAGTGAGTGTCTGGACCGACGGCAAGGTGCACGCGGCGGTCGGCTCTCGGGGTCTGAGCGCGCACGCGGGCGAGACTACGCTCGTGCTCAGCAGCGCCCAGCTCGGCCCACTCGAGGTCAAAAAGGGCGGGCGCCTGCGTCTTCGCCCGCTGGCGATCGCGGCGGGATCCAAGGTCGCGTACACGGTCGACAAGGACCTCCAGCTCATCCGTGTTGCGCTCGACAGCCCCGGCGTGGGGGTCCGCTTCCCCTGGGGGATCAGCGCGCTGGCCTCGGTCGCCGGCGAGGATGAGCGCGTGCTCGCGGCCTACGTGACGGGCACAAAAGCCCGGGCAATGACCTCGGTGGTCCTCGGTGCACCGCCGGCTGATCCCAAGGGCAAGTGGAGCAAGAATTTCGAGGCCGCGCGCCCGTCCAAGGTCGACTGGCCCGAGGACCTGCTGTGGGAGAAGGCGCCCTGGAGTCGCAAGACCCGCTGGGCGACCGAGCCCGAGCTCTTGCACATCGATCGCAACGACCACGGCTACGTCGTCTACGACAGCGCCAGCGCCGTGGTCGGCCTGCTGCCCGATCCCACGGCCGCCGACGCGCAGGCCTTTGTCTGCACGCTCCGCACCCCCAAGGACAAGGCCTCGACCCTCGCGGCGACGGCCGTCGAAAACGGGATTCTGGTGGCCACGGCCAAGGGGGTAGCCACGGCCAAGGGGGGCGCCGTGATCTGTGAGTTCGATGTCAGCGGCAAGCTCATCCGCCACGTCGGCCTCTCGGCGACGACGGTCGATCGACTGACGATCATCGGCGATCAAGCGGTGCTGGTGGTCGACAACAGCAAGCTGCTCTGGTTCTCGCTCGCCGACCTGAGCAAGGTCGGCGAGGTCGCGCTGCCGGCAGGCCTGCCCGCCTCGGAGATGGCCTTGGAGCAGGCGCCCGATGGCGCCAGCTTCCTGTTGGCGGTCGCCGACAAGGTCCTCCAAGGTACCCGCAGCGGGGAAGTCTGGACCCTCGGCGACTTCGATATGGGCGCCGTGCCCGAGCCGGGTCCCGCCCACGAGGCCCCGGTCCCCGACGTCGTGCTCGAGGTCCCGGACGTCCCCACCGGGCCGCGCGGCAAGCCTATCGACCAGGGCACCCGCATCATCACGCAGGCGCCCCGCCTGTGCCTGGATCCGCTCCAACCCAACGAGGCCTGGGCCTTCAAGGTCAGCGGAAGCTACGAGATCATCATCAAGGCCGTCAGCGTCGGCGGTCCCTGTGAAGAGCCTGGGCTCTACGTCGAGATGAAGGGTGAGGGCCTCGACGCCGGCCTGATCGTCCCCACCGAGGCCGTCGCTCATCGAGGGGAGGTCCCCCTTCACCCCAAGGCCACCGAGGAAGAGATCGAGGCCTACGAGAAGGCTCGCAAGGCTCGCAAGACGCCACCGGAGTTCCGTGCGCCCTTCACAACGAAGGGCGCGGCGAAGGGCAAGACTTGGGAGGCGGTCATCGACTACCTCGTTCCACCGGGGATCGAGCCCAACAAAGAGAAAAAGGTCAAACCCAAGGACCGGTTCTTGGAGAACCCGGAAGACACCTTCCTCATCGTCCGGTTGCGAGGCGAGGCGAGCGCGGTGGGTAGCGGGTTGATCTACGTGCGGGTCGGTTTTGTGGGTGGGGGCCAAGAGGGCTCCCTGATGCGTGGTCGACCAGTGTCGGTGAGCTGAGCCGAGCCTGGGCCGAGTCCGAGCTGGGCTGGGGAGCGCTGCTATCCTCCGCGCCATGACCGACCGTCGCAACACCTGGGCGGGCATCCTGAGCTCGATCGCTTGGGTCGTGGGGGTGGGCTGCGCTGCCATGCCCGAACCCAGGCCCATGGCTGAGAGCGGTGACTCTGATCCGGTACAGGTCGAGCGGGAGAACGACGCACCCACGGCCACAGCCATCATGGATGACGAACAACCACTGTTTCGGGCCCGAGTTGTGATTGACGCCGAACCGGGGAGCAAGCAGTTCCAAGGGGTGTGGCTCGAGGCCGAGTCGGGCGAGCGCTATCTGATCGACTACCGCGCCCAAGAGTGGCTGCGGGCGCTCGAGGGTCGAAGGGTCGACGTCTGGGGGGCTGTCTACGAGCCCTCGGGCCAGGCCATTATGGCGACCCATTTTCGTGTTGCGCTGCTGCGTGTGGCCGAGCCGACCATGGAAGACTGGATCATCGAGATCGGCGCGCGGACACGGCTGCGGGGGAGCTTCACGCGTTACGTCTGGCCGGCAGGGACAAAGCTCGCGGGCGAGGGGTCGACCGTGTTCATGGATGAGGGTGGGGTCCAGCATTGGCTGGCGAGCGTCCCCGAACCGGGGCCGCCCCTGGACCAGCCCGTGGTCATCGACGTGGTCCCCGTGGAGCCCTCGAACTTCGTGGCCCGGCCTGGCGGGCGCGCCTATCTGTGGGTGATCGAGATCGAGGCCGAGGCCGACCCGGGCTGAGTCACCACATCATCGTCGCCAGCAGGTTGAGCAGCGCGAGCGGGACGAGTCCATGGGTGAGGGCGCGCAGACGCGTGGTCTCGCAGGAGACGCGCACGTCGTAGGCCGCCCGCAGACCGAGGGCCAGGGCGCAGACCAGGCCGGTCTTGAGCGCGAAGGCCAGGGCTCCCAGGACCACGCTCGCACCGTGAACCAGCAGTGGCTGGAGCTGCGCAGAACCGTCGTCCATGGACAGGCCGGGGATGTGCCAGCCGCCCAGAAACACGAGCGCGAACACGGCCGACCAGGCCAGGGCGTCGGCCCGCAGCAGGATCGGGGGCAGGGAGAAGGCCGGCTCGGGGTGGGTCTGCGAACCGGGGGCGGCGGCGGCGGACAGGGGAGCGGTCAGGGCGAGCGAGCCCAGAGCCAAGACCGCGCCGAAGGGCTGGGCGATCAGGCCCCAGCGTGGCAGGTAGGGGCCGATGTTGGGGGTCTGGGCCAGGACCCAGTCAGAGAGCGCGCCGGATCCGGGAGCCAGACTCCAGGCCAGCGCAGGCAACACCAGCAGCGCAACCAAGAGGCGCGCGAAGGGCAGGCTGGCGAGTCGCGCCCGGGCGTCCACGGCCCGCTCACTCCCGGCTCGCCAACGCAGGGCGCTGGCGCTGGCGCTGGCGAGGATCAGGGCGACGACCAACCACAGCAGGCCGGGTTCGGCGGGCAGGCCACGCATGGCCTGCCCGCCGAGTCCAACCCGGCACTGGCGGAGCTCGAGGGCCCCCACCACGCCCGCGAGTCGACCCGCACACAGGCCGGGGCCGAAGGGCAAGAGGGCGATCAACAGTGTGCTCGAGGCGAGGCTGGCCGCGACCACCGGGCGGCTGAGCTGTGTCGAGCCGAGCTGCCGGTCGAGGCAGGCCCGCAGGTGAGCCCACCATCGACCGCGGGCGGTGCTCAGGAGCGCGGCCGCAAACAGCAGGGCGAAGCCGGCCAAGGTCGCCAGAGGCCCGAGCGCGCCGAGGCGTGTGGCCGCCTCGGGTTGATCGCCGTCGAAGCGCAGGGGGACGCTGGAGTGGTGGCGGTCCGAGTCGAACTCGAGCGTCGCTTCGCCGTTGCGGTAGCGGCCGGGCGAGTCGCGGAACGCGGACCGGGAGACGGCCAGGGTGAGCTCGATCGAGCCGTGTGCACGCACGGTCCGGGGTAGGCTCTCGTCGACGAAGCGGAACGCGCCCCAGTCCTCCCCGCGAAGGGCGAAGTCGGAGACCGGGCGCACGACGCCGCTGCGGTTGTGAATGACGATCTGGAGCTCCCCGCGGGCGGGGCCCAAGTGGGCGACGCCCGGGTCCGCCCACAGCGGTCCGGTCTCGCTCGGATCGGGTGCACAGGCCGACCCGAGCACGAACAGGACCAGGAGCGCCAAGGTGGCCCGCAAGCCCGCGGACAGCGCTCGGCGTCGGCGCCCCCTTGGATCGTCGCTCACGATTCGGGGGTCTCGGGCTCCGGTTTGGAGTTCGACTCGGAGTCTGAGCTGGAGTTCGACTCGGGCTCCGGTTTGGAGTTCGACTCGGAGTCTGAGCTCGCTGTAGGTTGAGAGTCTGGCTCAGCCTCGGACTTGGACTTCGTGCGAGCGGCGAGGGTCTCGAGCATGCGATTGACGAGCCAGGCTCGGGGCTGGCGGAGGTTGGTCGCGCCTTCATCGTCGATGAGCTCGCCCTGCTTCTCACCTGGGTTGGTACCCGGCAGGAGCACCTGACACGCCGCGCTGACATCGTCGTGGGAGTGGGCGATACACACCGACTGGACCTCGGTCAGCCGGCCGAGCACGAACTGCGGGAACGCGACCCGGGTATCGAGCAGCATGACGGTCTCGATGAGGGTCCCGGCGAGGTCCAGGGCCAGCTGACCGGCGTGGCGGGCCTCGCTGCCGGCGAGTTCGTCGGCCTCGGTGGGGTCCGGGGCCTCTCCCGAGGGCAGCCCCTCGGTGACGTCGGTGGTGCCCTCCAAGACATAGCGCAGGGCGCCGAGGGCCTCGGCGAGCTTGTGGAGAGCGAGGTTCGCGTCGCTGCTCGCACCTCGAGAGAACACGACCGCGATACGCTTGCCGCCCTCGGTGAGGCGCCGGACCGCGGTCTCGATCGCCTCGTCCAGGGGGACGGTCGCGTCGTCGACAAAAGCCTGAAACACGGGCCCCTCGAGCTTGCGGTGGGCAGGGTGCCCCGCCTCGCCCGGTTTGGGTTCCGGTGTCTCGGGTTCTGGTGTCTCGGGTTCTGGTGTCTCGGGTTCCGGTGTCTCGGGTTCCGGTGTCTCGGGTTCGGAATCCGGCTTGGCCTGCCCGTCGGTCGTGGCTTTGGGTTCGTCGTCTGTGGGTGGGAGCAGAGGACGGGGCGCCCGGAGCTGGGGCTCGGCCGAGTCGAACACACCCTTG
>Ga0256845_1000198_pt1 | contig 56220 bp, 50 predicted proteins | sample RiftiametaG_FD_189101 | JGI IMG/M metagenome (GOLD analysis project Ga0256845, IMG submission 189101) | Tube worm associated microbial communities from hydrothermal vent at the East Pacific Rise, Pacific Ocean - Riftia | ecosystem: Host-associated > Annelida > Integument > Unclassified ...
GCTGATGATACCTTATGTAATGCTTCACAATAATTGGTCATATCGGTCATAATAACCAACACATGCATATCTTTATCAAACGCAAGATATTCAGCTGTGGTAAGTGCCATACGCGGCGTTGAAATACGTTCAATTGCCGGGTCATCTGCTAAATTAATAAATAAAACCGACCGGTCAATTGCACCGGTACGACGGAAATCTTCAATGAAAAAATTTGCCTCTTCAAAGGTAATTCCCATTGCAGCAAATACAACCGCAAATGCCTCATGCTTACCGCGTACTTTTGCCTGTCGGGCAATTTGCGCTGCTATTTGATTATGCGGCAGACCTGACGCAGAAAATATCGGGAGTTTTTGTCCACGCACCAGAGTATTCAATCCGTCAATAGTTGAAAATCCGGTTTGAATAAACTCATTCGGATAATTACGCGCATACGGATTTATTGGTGATCCATTAATATCACGTTTTACTTCAGGAAGAATTTGCGGACCGCCGTCAATCGGACGCCCTTGCCCGTCAAATACACGACCAAGCATATCATTAGAAAGTCCAATCTCTTGCCCCTTGCCGAGAAAACGGACTTTTGCATTATGGATATTCATCCCGGTCGCACCTTCAAAAAGCTGAACCATCGCTTTATCGCGATTAATTTCAAGAACTTTCCCGCGCCGGATTTCACCATTGGAAAGCTCAATTTCAACCAGCTCCTCATACTTGACGTCAGATACCTGATCAACCAGCATTAACGGACCGACAATTTCTCGTACTGTTAAATATTCTTTAATCATAAGTGCTCTCCAAAACCTATACCGCAGCAGCTGCTTCGGATTCAAGTTTTTCAAATTCAGATTTTAATTTCCGTTCCAATTCATCCATTTTGTCTAATTCGTTCTCACTAATGTACTTTAACCGTGCAATATCTTCACGAATCGGCATTGCCGCAATAGCAACAGCAGGAACATTGTTGCCTAATGCTGCACGTCCTAATGTATAAAACTTTAAAATACCGTTGAGCATTTTATATTGTTTTTTAAATGAGGTGAAGGTATCAACATCGTGAAAAGCATTTTGATGTAAAAAATCTTCACGAATAGAACGTGCAACTTCCATGATAAGACGATTCTCATCAGAAAGAGCATCAATACCGACAAGGCGAACAATTTCCTGTAAATCAGCTTCTTCCTGCAGTAAACGCATTGCTTCGCCAATCATACCTTTCCAATCTTCACCGATTGTTTCAACAAAGTAATCGTTAAAATTATCTTTATAAAGCGTATAGCTCGTTAACCAATCAATGGCAGGAAAATGCCGCTGATATGCCAGCTCTGCCTTGAGCGACCAGAAAACTTTTACAACACGCAGTGTTGATTGTACAACCGGATCCGATAAATCGCCTCCCGGAGGAGAGACGGCACCAATAATGGACAATGCTCCTTCTCTATCGTCAGTTCCCAATGCTTTAACACGACCGGCACGTTCATAAAAAGAAGCAATACGACCACCCAAATACGCCGGATACCCTTCATCACCGGGCATCTCTTCAAGCCGTCCCGACATTTCACGCATCGCTTCCGCCCAACGTGATGTTGAATCCGCCATAATGGCAACGGAATATCCCATATCACGATAAAACTCAGCGATGGCAACACCGGTATAGACTGAGGCTTCACGTGCCGCAACCGGCATATTTGAAGTATTGGCAATAAGTACGGTTCGACGCATTAACGGTTCACCGGAACGCGGATCCTGAAGCTCAGGAAACTCTTTTAATACATCGGTCATTTCATTGCCGCGTTCACCACACCCAATATATACAATAATTTCAGCATCTGCCCATTTCGCCAGCTGATGTTGAATAACGGTCTTTCCCGAACCAAACGGTCCCGGTACACACCCCGCACCGCCCTTTGCAATCGGGAAAAATGCATCAATAACACGCTGTCCTGTAATTAACGGAATACTCGGCGATAATTTTTCTTTATACGGACGCGGCTGACGGACCGGCCATAATTGAACAAGTTTTAATTCGACAACACCTGTTTTTGTCGTAACCGTACCGATTGTATCATCAATGGTAAACGTTCCGGAATTTATTTCCGTGAGAGTGCCGGAAACATTCGGCGGCACCATAATACGGCATTCTACTAACGTTGTCTCCTGCACTGTTCCAACGATATCACCGCCGATTACCGTATCGCCGGCTTTTTTTACTGCATTAAACTCCCATTTTTTTGTACGATCAAGTGCATCAACATGAATCCCACGGGTAATTAATGCTCCTGCTTTATCCATAATTTTATCCAACGGACGCTGAATACCATCATAAATACCCTCTATCATTCCGGGACCAAGCATAACAGAAAGCGGTTTTCCGGTTGAAATAACGGGGTCGCCATATCCAAGCCCGCCGGTTTCTTCATATACCTGAATAGATGCATTATCATCACGCATTTCGATTATTTCCCCGATAAGCCGTTTTTCACTTACCTCGACAACGTCAAACATTTTCGCATCTTGCATACCTTCCGCTACAACAAGCGGTCCGGCAACTTTTACAATACGGCCTTGTACTGCCATGTCATTCTCCTGTTATTGTGATTCGCTTTCTTTCGCAAAAATATCAACACCGACCGCACGTTCTACGATTCGATGCAGTTTCTCTTCAGCAGCACCCGTACTTCCCTGATTATTCGGTATTGCAACAACAATTGTCTCCGTACCATAACGCAGGGTTGAACGAACTTCATCCACCGACGGGAGCATATTTTCGGTAATATAAATTACTTTATATTCTTTTCTAAAAACATCACTTACCTGTTCAGTAAACTGTGCCGCTTCAGGGTTAAAATCATATAAATCCAATCCTAACGCACGGAATGGCAATATACTTCGAAGATCACCGATGATTGCAATCTCAGACATAACTTATACGCATCCCTTCCATAATTTGTCGTCCGTCAAGATTATTAAGCCGCCCGACTAAAATGCGGCGAAGGTTGATTACTTCATACTCTTTCCCGTATACATATCCCAATAACGGTTCAATACCGAATGAATTCAAACGCGCTGATTTAAGCCAGTCTATTAAAAAATTATCCATCATACGTTCCATTGGTGCTAATGAACCCGTTGCTTCAAGCTGTGCAACCCCCTCCTGTAATACTGTCGCATAATCAGTATATCCGAATGCGGCAGCAACTTCTTCAGGACCTTGATTATATACATTCAATAATGCGGTAAGACTAACAGCACCGCCGGAAAGGTATGAATCGCGGTATAATTCCATATCACGATGCAATAATTGAAATCGATACAGATTTTTTAAATTATAAAAATCAAAAAAGCAGCGGTAATAATACATTAAAAAACCATTATTATGATGCGTAACAATTTCACGTAATACCGTATACAATAACCGATCAAACCGATTCTCAATAACTGAAGCATCTTTGGTAATGTCATATGCAGTAAAAATATCTTCAACGGTTCGGGCAAAGCGTATCCCATAGCGGGTATAATACTCATCACGAAAAACGGAACGTATTTCCTCAGATGAAATCAAACCACTCTGTGAATAATTCGGACGCAGCGATTCAGTAATATAGGTATCGCCGAGAATTTTCTGTTTTGCCGCTAATTTAAAATTATAAAAATCATATTTTAAATACAATGCGGAGGTTAAGTTAAACGTATCCGTATTATCAAAATTGACGGACAAATGACGATCGCCTTCACCAACAAGAAAGCGAATCAATTGATATTGCCGCATAAGTTCATCATTGAGAATGCTCTCATAATCATATATATCCGCTTCTGAGGAAACCGTATATTCATATTCAGGCAGCATTTTTATAATCTCATCATACGACATATCCGCCATTCGAGTCAGTATTTTTCGGTCAAACATGTATCGTTCAAGCCCACGGACTTTTCCGACAGCATATATATACCGTACATCAGATGTGAACTCTATTCCTCGAATATTCATAGTGCCTTCCGTTAACGCTAATCCCGTTCGGTACAATTAACCAAAGAGGATTTTATTAATCTCCGGTTCAAGAATATCACGATTACGATTCATGATTTTCTTAAATGTTGCATTAATTTCGATTTTCCCGCGCCGGAGAATAAATCCGCCGGTAAATGTTCCTTTTTCATGACTGTATTGTAATTCGCCTTTTTTACCCTGCTTTTTCAGTTCAGCATTAATCGCTGTAATAAAATCAGCGGTAATACGTGCACTATCGTGTTCATTGATAATGACTTCTTCATCTCCCATTTCAACTGATTTCAGCATTAATCGTCGAATGATTTCACGATACTCATGATCATCTTTATTAACGACTTCTTTAAGTGCCGCATCAAATGAATCAGATATTACCTGTTGTTTCATTGCAAGTGTATTTTTGCGAAACTCAAGATCAGCACTTTGGATAATACGCTCCTTTTCCCGTTCGGCTTCAGCGTGAATACGAGCTTTTTCAGTTTCTCGGGTTTTGGCAATCTTACGGTGTGCTTTAGCAAGACGTTTTTCATACGTATCACGAGCAGTTTCTTCAATAACACGCGCTTCATCTTCAGCATTCTGCAGAATTTTTTTTGTAATATGAGCAATAGTCATAAGTGCCTTCTATAATTCTCTGGTTTATAAATTTCCAAGGAAGCCAAGTGCAAGTATTGAAATAAGAAATCCTAAAATAGCATAAAACTCAATAAAAACAGCCATGGTAATTGCTTTACCCGTTTCATCCGGCTGTTTACTGACCATCATAATTCCGCTTGCGCATGCTTTTCCCTGATGAATACCTGATATCATACCGCCTAATCCGACCGGTAAACAAACAGCTGCATATGCAATACCCAAACCAATTGAAATCCCCCCATTGAGCACCGCAGTCTGTAATGCCGCAAACGCCATGTAGGCAATAACAAAACCATAAATCCCCTGTGTTCCCGGCAACGCAAGAATACTCAGATATTTTCCAAACTCTTTCGGATTTTCACTCATAACGCCGTTTGCTGCCTGTGCCGCATACCCAATACCGATAGCTGATCCGAACCCTGCCAATGCAACCGCAATTGCTAATCCGAAAAAACCGATATATGCACCAAACAGCGATTTCTCATCTAATATCATAATGCCCTGAGTTTCCGCATTCGTATCACTCTGAACGGACTGATCATCATTCATACCGCCAGACTGCTGAGCATAAACACTCGAAACTGATGTGCTTATCATTACCACTGCAAGTATAACGATAACACGTACAAACCAAACATTTTGCTTTTTCATTATAAGCCTCCTGATGTTATATTTTCTGTGTACTGTTTTTTATTTGTAAATATTCGTATCTATTATTAAAGGGAATAAACTTACTCCCGCCGCCTTCATAAAACTTTGAGAAAAACTCAACAAACTGCAGACGCATTGTATGTACCATACTGCTCATAACCGCTAAGATAATATTAATTGCATGCGATGCTATTAATAAAAATCCAACGATAATCCCCATAACTATTTTATTGACAATACCATCCGCATTAGCAACCATACCTGATAATGAATTTATTACTGAGGCAATAACACCGGATCCTAATCCGAGTGCCATTAATCGGCTGTAGCTCAATATATCTCCCAACAACCCTGATATGCCATACGCATTAAACAACCCGCCTGCAATACGACCGCCGATACTCTTGGCTTCACGTCCGGAGAAGGTAACCACCATTAGTAAACCAATGATTAATAACGGATTGGTAATCATCATTGTTGCCGGTTTCCCGAGCGAAATACTGAAATAAAACCACGATGGCAATGCATCAGCCGGCACTAACTTCAAAAACGAAACAAACAACCATATTGGAAATCCGATACTGGTTAATATCCACGGCAATTCATCAAGAAATGCACTTTCTTTCATATCATGCGTCAATTTATGTATAAATGCAACTATTCGTCCCGCAAGTAATGCAATTGACCCGATAATCAAAGTTGTTAAAAATATTGTATCGCCATTCATATTAAAGGCATCTGCAAGCGGTTGTATGATTGGCAATGCATATATCGGTTTCATAAAACTTACTTCCCGTAAAGGAATGCCAAAAAATCCGCCGGCAAAAAATCCGATAATGATCGCCGGTATCATTGAATACAATATTATTTTAAATATTCTATCCATCCCCTTCCCGCCGGTCATCATACGAAGAACAACCCATACAATAAGCGGCGAGGTCAATGCATACCCGATATCCGCTAAACATAATCCAAAAAATAAAATGAAAAACGGTGTCATTATTGCAGTCGGATCAACTTCTTTATATTTCGGAATTCCAAATAATTCGGTAATCAATTCAAACGGCCTGGCAGGCTTTGGATTCTCCAGCTGTACCGGCGGTTTTTCCTCCGGCAGCGGCAAACGGATATCAACATCAAGTTCATCAACAGAACGGGCATAATCCTTTACATATTCAATATCTGAAGCAGAAACCCAGCCGGTCAATATAAAACATGTTTCAGTATGCATAAACTGTTCTTCAACGGCATATCGCTGCAGTTCATTTCGTTTATGATCATACATAATTTTTAGGTCAGTACGATATGTAACTCGTTCACGTGCTCTATCAGTAATAATTGACAGTTCGGTTTTTAATGCGGCAATCTCAATTTCAATATTCTCAAGTGCCGTTGCAACTGTTGTCGTAAGATTATCAAGCGGGGCTTTCGTCCAGCCGTGTTTTTTTATTTCATTATGAACGGCTTCTGTATCAGCCCCATAGGTAATAAGCATATAGAGTACACGATCACCGACATCATTAATAGGGGTCAGGTCATACCCATCAATATCAAGTTCTTCCAATGAACGTATTAATGCCGCACGATCTGCCGACGGAACAACCCCGAAAAGATAATCAGTAAACTCCCATTTCGGCATATGTGCCGGTATCAAATCCAACGGCACCCACGGCAGCAGTTCGTCCCGACGAACCTGCACGGCAGTAATACGCCGTTCAATTTCAGCACGGCGATTGATTATCTCATTTATCTCTTTAACAATCGGTTCATAGTTCAAACGTGCAGGAGCATCCAAATACTCTTTTACCGTCATGACGGTATATTCACTGTCAAACATACCCGCTTTTTCATCAAATGGTTCAAGAAAATCTATCGCGGATTTAATTAATTGAATTTCTTTTTCTGTTTTTTTTATACTTTTAGTATGCAGTAAAAGACGATCCTGTAATGCATGCGGTAATGGTATTGTTTCCTTAACGGAAATACTCTGTGCAGTATCATCGACAGGACGCTCTTCTTCATGCATTGATATAATCTGCATGACTCCCCGGCGCTGAAGATTATGCAACAGTTTTCGTTTAATTGAGGCATGACCTACGATAGATACATGAAACATTTTCTGTACGGACATAGTGTATTACATCCCTGATGCTGTTTACAGCATGATAATTCAGACAATTTTAATTAAACAAATCGCTGATAATATATTGTACAGCACGTGACTGCCGATCATGTGCACGGGCCTTCAGCTGATCCAGTTTCCGCGTATATTCTTGTTGCAATCCCTGAACGGCGGCAGCGGCTTCTTTCTTGGCGGCGGCAATATGCTCAACTTCATATGTATGCAATTCTTCACGAAGTTTTTGATCAAGTGCAACTTCATCTTCAGCAGCTTTTTTAACCAAATCTTTCGCCATTTGTTGTGCATCGGCAATACGCTGATGCGCTTGTTTTTCTGTTTCGGTTATTTGATTAACTTTTTCGATAGGCACCGTCTCAGCCTCCTTGCCGTATATGAATAATGGTTATCGGAACTCCTCGCATTATCGGGACTCCCCGAAACCATTAACCTGTAAAGCACTGCGCGGTATACGCTTCGGTAAGTTTTCGATACATTGTATACATATCATACGATTTTTCTATTCTGACTTACGTACTATATCTTTAGATAATATGTACCGAATACCGTAAAATTATCACATGCCCGGAATACTGTCAAGGTACGTGTAAAACCACATCGGCACACTGAATAATAACATACTTGATTAAACAGTACCTGTGCTGCTCCGTATCGCTGCCGATTATCGGTGTATACCATAACGCTGCAGCGTGTTAATTTTAATGATAACTGATTTTTTTAAAATGGCGGCAATAATATTACTGATCAATCAGACCGTCCCATTGTATCATCATGGACAAGCGCTGTTGATAAACAACATCAAAAATATTTACGTGATACTGAAAAACAAGTATCGGCACAAGCGGAGTAGCAACGTTTGCATATAATACATTACATATCTTTTGCATCGGCATTATCGGATAACGATTCAATAACATCGTTATGGATAATGATACAATTGCGCAGCCGTAAATCGGCAATATGATTATTTAAAAGCAGTTTATATTTTTCTTCAGCAACATACGGACTTAACTGTGCTTTTTCCTCATCATCTAATCCATCGCGCATCATTGTTTGTAAATCAGTGGAATATTTTTCATAGGTATGTACAAAGTTTGCATAATCATCAGCGGTAATATTTAAATCCTGTTTAAACATATGATTAAGATATATTTGATTGCATTCGTTCGATATAAAAAAATTAATGACCGTCATTGTATCCGAATCGTCCGTATACCCTGATTCTAATGCCGCATGATACAGTACTAATGTTTTCAGCAATTCATCACGGAAAAGAATACGTGATGATGGATCACTGCTGTTAAAACCTTTAAATCGGATATCGCTTTCACCTAATATACTAAACATTTTATTTTCATCATAATATTTTAAAAGCCGTTCAAACTCTTTATACGTTATTGTTTTATCGCCGACCCGTATAACGGTTTTATTGTTTATAATTCCCGATGTGCTGACATCATGAACTTCGACATCATAGGTACTTTTCAAGTGAGCAACCCAATTTGAAGTCTCTGCTTGTACTTTTTCTAAAAACACCATGTTTGATACTGATTTCCATAATTCTGAAGGATTGTAAACCGATGTAAATGCTTCACGATTGTTTGAATAATACACTTCTATTTCATTGGTTGTAACATTCACTATCCCGTTGAAATGATGTAATATATAAAATCGTGATATCGTATCTTTCTTTACCATTTTAAAGATCGGCGTCCATTGCGCATCATCATTATACCCGGTTTCCTGCCGCTGATCTGCTATTAAAAAAGTATTAATAATTATATCCAGCAGCATTCTTCGGGCAAAATGTCGTTCCCCATTATCTAAACCGATTTCCGCACGTGTTTGTACATCAGCTTCAGTAATGAAATAATTAAACAGTGCAGTAAAATAATCCTGTGAAATAGGGGTATTATTAATATCAACAATTGACTGTGCGTATGAAACGGCAAATAGTGCGATTATCACTGATAGTACTATAACTGTATTTTTTAACATTATTACAATCCTCAATGGTATTTCTATTCGTATGTATTATTTTGAATGTTCTCGCAGGCATATTGTTTGCATACTATTTAGAATAAATTTTGCAGTACTTTCTTTAATCCTGCAATACGATTATACCCAATCATGGCATATGATACCAGTAATAAATGCGGTTTATCCGGATTAAATGTTAACCTATCAGGATGTGCCTGTATGTATGTCAATAATTTCTCAGCGACTGTTTCAGACAGTAACGGCGCACTCTTTTCGGCATTATCGTTCACCGTATCTTTCTTGAATTCAATAATCATTCCGTCATCACTTTGCTGTACGGAAATAATCCCCAATGCCATTGCTAAAAGTTTCGTTTCCCGCAGAAGAAAAACCTGTTCAACACTAAACGGCATGACACCAAACCGATCAATTAATTCTTGAGCAAGTGATTCCAATTCACTCCGCGACGCTGCTTTCATAATACGTTTATAAATATTAATTTTTTGTTTACTGGCGGTAATATAATCATCAGGAATAAATGCTTCATAATGAAAATTCATAAGCGGTTCTTTCGCTTCTTTTACTTTCATTCCTTTCAGTTCTTTTACCGTCGTATCAAGCAAACGGCAATACATATCAAGTCCTATTGATAAAACGTCCCCATGCTGCTGGGGTCCGAAAATATTTCCGCCGCCTCTGATTTCCAAATCCTGTAATGCCACTTTATATCCACTGCCGAGATCAGTAAAATCATTAATAACCTGCAACCGTTTTTTTTGTATTTCAGTCAGCATGGTATCAGCCGGGAAAAGCAAATACGCAAATGCCCGGCGTTTACTCCGCCCCACCCGACCGCGTAATTGATAGAGCTGCGCTAATCCGAACGCATGGGCATTATTAATAATAATCGTATTGCAGTTCGGTATATCCATACCGGATTCAATGATTGTCGTACAGAGCAATATATCATATTTTCGTGCAATAAACTCATTCATGACTTGTTCAAGTTGTTTTTCAGGTAATTGTCCATGACCAACAGCAATGACAGACTCAGGTATTAATTCCTGTAAGTAATGTGCCATTGATTCAATCGTTTCAACACGATTATGGATAAAGAGTATCTGACCGTCTCTATCCAATTCACGGCGAACGGCATCGCTGATAATCATATCATTAAACTCAGTAATATATGTTTGAATAGGTATTCGTTCATCCGGCGGTGTTGTTATCAGGCTGATATCCCGGATGCCAAGTAAACTTAAATGTAATGTTCGCGGTATTGGTGTTGCTGACATTGACAGTACATCAACCAGTTTTCGATAGCTTTTTAATCGCTCCTTATGCTGCACGCCGAATCGCTGTTCTTCATCAATAATGACCAATCCTAAATCTTTAAATACAACATCATGTGACATAAGTCGATGCGTGCCGATAATAATATCGTAATTCCCGCTCCGCATGCCATCAAGAATAGTTTTCTGCTGACGTCGGCTGCAAAATCGTGAAAGCATTGCAACCTTAACCGGAAACATTTCAAAACGTTCGGAAAAGGTATGGTAATGCTGTTGTGCGAGAATTGTTGTGGGGACCAGCAATGCAACTTGTTTTCCTTCCATCACTGTTTTAAATGCGGCACGCAGTGCCACTTCTGTTTTTCCGAATCCGACATCACCGCAGACCAGCCGATCCATCGGTTTTGTTTTTTCCATATCCTGCTTTACTTCTTCTATAGCACGCATCTGATCTTCAGTTTCTTCAAACTCAAAATCAGCTTCAAAGGTATGCTGCCATGGAGTATCAGGCTGAAAGGCATGCCCCGGCAGTTTATCACGAATGGTATACAACTCTAAAAGCTCACGTGCCATTTTAAGAACATTCTTACGAACACGTACTTGCACCCGCTGCCATGAAATATGCCCCAGTTTATCGAGAGTCGGTGGAGTGCCGTCTTCACCAATATAGCGCTGAAGTAAATTAATCTGATCAAGCGGCACATAAAGTTTGTCTTCACCGGCATAGCGAACAAGAATATAATCCTGCATTCGATTATCAGTTTTTTTCTTCACTAAACCATGAAATATGCCAATCCCATGATTAATATGTACGACATAATCGTTTTTTTTCAAATCAAGAAAAGAGGATAAAACTTCCTGCCGGTCTGTATGTTTGATTGACCGGCGGGGAACTCGTATTTTACCGAAAATTTCAACATCAAGCAGTATTTGTAATTTAATTTCAGGAAAGATAAATCCGTTCCCGAGCCGTGCTTCATAAAACGTTACTTCGTTTTCATTAATACGACTCTCTTCTGAAACAGGGGAGCAATTGTTGCCGCCATTATTAGTAGCACTCTCAATAATCTCATGATGAGTAAAATTATCATTAATAATTATTTGCCGTAATCGCTGCAGTGCCCCGCAATGACCGGCAACGATATATATCATATACTCATCATCTAATGAAACACGTATATCCTTTTTTAAGCGCCGCAGATTACGTTTATAATGAGGGTTTTCCCGTACTGAAAAATGAATACCGCCGTGGTGTATATCTTCCGGAAGATGTGAAACATGCATTGAAACTATTTTTTTTCTTTTCTGCAATTCATCCATACTAAACATAACGGAATCAGGAGAGGGCTGAAACCCCTGATGCCGGGATGCTTGTTCATACAGGTGTTCAACCTCAGCACGGATATGCCCCATCTTAAATCCGATAGTACGATAATCATTATATACAACTATCGTATTGTCCGGAAGATAATCAAGTAGACATTCAACAGCGGAATAATATATCGGTAAATAATGTTCCTGCCCCTCCCAATATAATTCCTCTGATATTTTCCGCATAAGCACGGTATCAGTGTCTGCAGTGTACTTTTCTATTTTTACACGTGCACGATTACGGTTTTCTTCAGTCAGTATTAATTCGTTCGCCGGGATTATTGACAAATGCTGACATGGTGTTTCTGATAATTGCGTAACGGGATTAAAAAAACGCAGTGATTCAATTTCATCGCCAAAAAAATCAATACGCACCGGTCTATCCGCTGCCGGTGACCATACATCAATAATCCCGCCGCGAACAGCATACTCACCAACTGCACGTACTGTATCAGCAGTTCGGTATCCGGTATACGCAAGTATTTCCTGAAGTGCATCATAACTTAAAACATCATCCGGCAAAGTATAACAATGACGCTGAAATTCAGAATGCGGGAGGGTTGCAGCACTGAAACTACGTGCTGTTGCAATAACAATCGGTGCATTTTTGTTCAGCACGGTATATAATGTTCGCATGCGTTCATGAAGAAGTGCAGTATGCGGTGAAATCTTCTCATACGGCAGAACTTCCCGTTCCGGAAATAATACGGGAGTAACCGGATTTTCAGATAATGCACCGAATATCCCTAAATCCGTTATAACACTGTCAGCATAGCGAGAGGTTGTCGTAACAATGCACAAAGGGCAATGTATATCACTATATAATGCCATCAGCACTGCAGCACATGCTGACCCGGTAAGACCGTTAACGGATAGCATCCTCTTACCGGATTTGAGTGCGGCACGGCATTCCTGATATGCCGTAAGATTTTTTATATGTTTATTGATATAAGCGGTATTGCTTACTTTACTCATTACTGCGAATTCCCTGTTTTCAGTATTGACGCATTAATACGTCTATAGTACATGAAAAGCTATGGCACCTGCATATCCATTATATGAAAAAGACAATGCAGTTTTTTTACAACTCCGTATTCAGCCGCGATCATCCGGCCCTCGTTTGGGAGGCATTGTGAACGACCGTTTAAAGCTCCACATCAGTGCTCCGCCAATCGACGGAAAAGCAAATAAGGAATGCTGTGCCTATATTGCAAAATTATTACATATTAAAAAAAGCGCCATTACGATTATCCGCGGAAAAACGGTTAATAATAAAACGATTAAAATTACGGGGATTTCTGCACAGAACATACGTGCAATACTCGGAATCTAATCACCCTTTCATAAACAACCATTCCACACCACGTTCAATAAAACCATGTTTTAATGAATCAACGACCCGCGCAATGAATCGTGCATCTTTTCCTGCCTGATAAATTAGTTTTGGTTTTGCGACCGTCATCGCATGATAAATAACTTCAGCAACAACTTCTGCATGAGCACTGTAACGAGCACTGCGTTTATTAAGATTTTTATAAACAGTATTATATAATGCATAATATGGTGAATCACTTTTCAATGTTGCTGCTGTTGATGCCATTGATGAACTGAAATTTGTTGCAATAGCACCGGGCTCTATACACGTTGCACTCAATCCGAACTGTTTAATTTCATAGCGTAATGATTCGGTTATTGCTTCAAGTGCTGCTTTAGACGCATGATATATTCCGTTCATCGGTATTCCGACGCGACCGGCAATTGAGGAAATATTAATAATTCTTCCCATACGATTCCTGCGCATTATCGGTAATACAGCACGGGTTACCCGATGAACACCAAATACATTAACATCCAGTAATGCAAATATTTCTTCTTCGGTTGATTCTTCTATCGGTCCAAATAAACCGAATCCGGCATTATTAATGCAATAATCAATTCGCCCGTGTTTTTTATCAATATTATTAACTGCTCGTTTAATCGTTATCTCTTTAGTAACATCAAGCGGCAATATTGTAATCGGCAGCCGTAACCGTTGGATTTCACGCTCTAATGGTTCAGCTTTATTTAAATCGCGCATCGTTGCATAAACAAAATATCCTTTTTGAGCTAATAATAACGCTGTTTCAAATCCGATTCCGCTTGACGTCCCGGTTATTAAAACAACTTCCTGCTCCTTGAACACTTTTGGTCTGAAAGCATCATACGTGCTCGGCAAGCCATTTTTTCTTATTTGTTTACGCGGCAGTTTTTTTCCTGTTGTCGTGGCTTTTGTTTTTTTACGGGGCATTTTAAACTCCTGATTAAACAGCTTTGATGCTGTAATTCATGTACAGCATACGTAATCACTGACGGTAATGCAAGTGTATTATGAATGTCAATTTAAAAAACACCCCCGCCAATCAATACCGATACAGTATACTCGGTCCAATACTATTCACGATATATATTTGAATACAGAGGAGTAAATGCATAATTGCATTATGATACGTTGCTCAAGATATTTTGCTAATGCCGAATGTGTTCAATGAAAACAGCCGCTGCGACTGTACGGCAGCATGACCATACCGGTTTTTTCGGAGCTGCCGACATTTACTATATATATAACACGAACATACTATATACAGTATTACTGAATTGCCGCTTGCTCTGTTTTCCAGCCACGCTGATGAATGGTAATATTTTTATTCTGCAGCACTGAGAGTATGTGCTCAAAATCTATTGGCGTTTTACCGTGGAAATATTTCGGATCAAGTACAGAAACATCATTATACCGTTGAAGTATCCAACTCTGAATATCATGCTGAATCAGATAATCGGCTAACTGCAGCAGTACCGATGTATTAATAATTCCCGGGGCTGTTGTTGTCCGTATTTCAAATGGTATGCCCGTTTTTTTTAAATACGTGATAGTTGTATCAATATTCTTGGCTGATGCGGATGATGCCCCCAGCAGCGAATACATATCCGGCAGTGTCTTCAAATCAAGCGCAACCATATCAATAAGATTGTGTTGTATTAAAGATTGAACAACCTCAGGTTTAAGTCCGTTCGTATCAAGTTTTACTTTTAAATTCATTGCTTTGAGATACTCTGCAATACTATGAATCGCATCAGCATACAATGTCGGTTCTCCGCCGGATAAAACAACACCGTCAATAAATCCGCGCCGTTGATGAATTATCGCCAGTGCTTCTTCAAGCAGAATAGTGTTCTCCGTATTCCCGCGTGCAAGTTCAGGATTATGACAATATGGGCAGGCAAGATTGCAGCCGCTGAAAAAAAGAACCGTACTGAGATTTTCTTCCCAATCAACGGTTGAGAGCGGCTGCAGCCCGACAGAGAGTGTCTGATATTCTTTCGGAATAATACTCATAGATGATATATACGCTCATGCTGTTATTAGACAAGAACCTGTTTTTTCGATGATGGTATTGTATCACACTGCGGCACATCAGTACATACTGCTTGTGCACGTATGGCATACGTTTTCCGTGTGTTAAATTCGTTTATTTTACCGCTGTTCCAATTACGAACCGGTCGGTAAAAACCGACAACACGTGAATATACTTCTGTTTGAGCATTACATTTTTTCTCATTTGACATATTATTTATCCTCCCAGATTTAATTAATGCGTTATTATGCGATTGTACGGGGACAACTATGATGTTCTCCGGTAATATAACCGTGTACCGGACATATGGTATATGTCGGCGTCAAGGTAAAATACGGTATTGGAAATGTTTCGGCAATTCGTTTCACAAGTTTTTGTACAACCGTTTGATCGGTAATTTCTTCGCCGATAAAACCATGGAATACCGTACCGCCGGTATACTGGTTCTGCAAATGCTGCTGATGTGATAATGCGGCAAAAATATCCGACGTACTGTCAACCGGCAGATGGGTAGAATTGGTATAATACGGATGCGCCGAATCACCGGAAATAAAACACTGCTCACCAAAAAGTTCACGATCAAGCAATGCAAGCCGATGACTGGTACCTTCAGCCGGTGTTGCTTCAAGATTATATAAGTTTCCGGTTTGTTCCTGAAACTCAGTTATTTTTTCCCGCATGAATTTCATAATACGAAGTGCAAATTTAAATCCTGCAGTTGAATCAATACCTTCTTTGATATGATTTATACACGCTTCATGCATGCCAATAAGACCGATTGTTGAAAAATGATTGTTCCAATAATGTTTGCTTTTATCATATACTGATTTTAAATAAAACTTAGAATATGGATATAATCCCCGTTCGCTGAATGATTCGAGTACTTTTCGTTTTATGGTTAACGCATTTTTTGCATATTCCATTAACCCGTCAAGACGTGCAATAAACTCATCTTCCGTTTTTGTTAACATACCGATACGCGGAAGATTTATCGTCAGTACGCCAATACTGCCGGTCATCGGACTTGCACCGAATAACCCGCCGCCGCGGCGGCGTAATTCACGATTATCAAGCCGTAATCGGCAGCACATTGAACGTGCATCATCAGGACTAAGGTCAGAACCAATATAGTTTGCAAAATACGGCGTCCCATACTTGCCGGTCATTTTCCATAAAGAATCAAGATTTGGATCGTCCCATGGAAAATCTTCAGTAATATTATACGTCGGGATCGGGAATGAAAACGGACGCCCGTCTCCGTCACCTTCTAGCATTATTTCACAAAATGCCTTGTTCAGCATAACTTGTTCAGCATAATATTCTTTATATGTAGTATCTCCGACCTTACCGCCAATGCATATCGGCTGATCGGCAAGATAGGATGACGGGCGTAAATCCATGGTTAAATTCGTAAACGGTGTTTGAAATCCGACACGCGTAGGAATATTTAAGTTAAAAATAAACTGCTGCATAATCTGTTTCACATCTTTATATGAAAGACCATCATGACGAATAAACGGCGCAAGCAGGGTATCAAAATTTGAAAACGCCTGTGCACCGGCGGCTTCACCCTGTAATGTATAGAAAAAATTAATAATTTGATTCAATGCCGTTGAAAAATGAAACGGCGGTCCTGATGCAACTTTGCCGTATACCCCTTTAAAACCAATACGTAATAATTCCTGTAAATCCCAGCCGCAGCAATAGGGTGCAATACTGCCAAGATCATGAATGTGTATATCTCCGTTTACATGTGCATGCGATATTGTTTCGGGATAAATTCTATCCAGCCAGTATTGTGATGACACTTTATTGGTAATAAAATTATTCAGCCCCTGCAGGGAAAAACCCATGTTTGCATTTTCCCGAACCCGCCAATCATTTTTTTCCATGTAAATATCAATACTTTGTACAGCACTATCCCATGCAGCGGACATATGACGGGCATGCGTTCGTTTTTCTCGATAGAGAATATAAGATTTCGCAGTACGGGCATGACCATTCTCAATAAGAACTTTTTCAACTAAATCCTGAATGGTTTCAATATTTGCTATTTCACTGCTAATGTGCTCGGTAAAATAACGCGTAACCTGTGCGGCTATTTTTTCAGCACGTTTACGATTTCCGCCGCCGACAGATTGTGCAGCAGCATAAACGGCTCCGGCAATTTTTTGTTCATTATAATCAACTATTTCACCGGATCGTTTCCTAAATAAAAATGGTGCTCCCATCGCGCCCCTCCCAAATGTGATATCAGCAGCTTACGCACATTCACCTTCCGGCAAATGATCGTCCTGCTTTGATTGCATACCAAACATACAACTCGGGAAAGACATATTGGATATTAATTTTAAACAGAATAAGAATAACTGAACATGATGTGCAACGAATAGCATAGCTACACGCTCCCGGTGTATTTACCGTTAAACAGGTCTTCTGGCTCGGGTATCATTCTCCTCTGACGCCTTCCCGGGTCATCCCAGTGGCATATGTCAGATTTGTACTCCCTCACAGCGGCGGGCCCGCACCGGTTTTGCACCGGTTTCCATGACGAAATTACTTTCGTCTGTTTAATGGTGAAGAAGTTTATACTCCGAATTTTTACACCTGTCAAGAGCTGATATAAATCTTATTGAAATCATTAATAATTTCATGTTGTTTAATGTATGCCGCACCGCTTATTTATGCATATCCGGCAGGATTGACGTTATTCAAGAATAGCGATATAATGCCCCCTGAGCGCCATTGACTGCATAGTATACAGCCGGAGCGGCGGTTAACCATTGTAAAAAAACAAGAAGGTAATCATGCCTGATTATATGCTGGCACAAGTGCCCTTTAATACAACTGAAACAACAGCACTCAATGCAGGTGATATTGATACCTGGGACAGTGATGCTAACTTAAAAATTATTTTACGTACGCTCCATGAACTTGGTGAATACCGCCATGTGCACGAAGCGATACGCTTTTTGGAACTTGGCTGCGGCAACGGATATTTTCTGTATGAACTCTCTCGTACCGGTCATGGTGAATATTACGGACTCGAACCACTTGAACAAGAATACACCCGTGCCGTCGATACCATGAAAAAAGCGGGAATTGATGCTCATCGTATTACTCATACGCTGATTGAATCCGCACAATACCACGATAATTATTTCGATATTATTTTCTCGTACCATGTTATTGAACATTTGGAAAACCCCCTTGCCATGATTACTCAAGCGCGACGGTGGTTGAAACAAAACGGCACACTTATCATAATTTGTCCGAATGCTGAAGGTGCAATTCCGCAGCAGACTCTCGCAACATGGCGCTTAAACAAACCGGCGCATCGTTGGCTTCCGGGGAAAAAATCATTATCCGCTCTTTTGAAAAAAAACAATTTCCATATACAAAAATGTTTAACATACGGGGGATATTCCGCTCCGCGCGGATTATTTAAAAATATTGCAAATCAATGGTTTAAAATAACCGGACGCGGTGATGTTCTTTGTCTTTCAGCACTATGTAAGAAGGAACACTAACCGTATACCTATCATACTTGATACGGTGTAATACACAGTAATAAAACTATTCAGATTATACTATTCATGCTATAGCCGCAGCGGAAAGCATTAATGCCCTGTACCATATTATTCAGTACAGTATGCATTTTCAAAGCATGCACAGTGTTATAATGAACACTACAACATTGCTGATATCAGCATGTCTCTTCCATAAAAGTTAATCAATTAATGTATAAACCATTTATAGTATACATATATCGTATATTAAACAGCACTTGTACTGCTGTACCCTTGACAAATAAGCATCGTTTGCATACACTGACCATGTTGAAATAACGGTCTTACCACGATACAAGGAGTTCATATTATGGCGCGTCAGGAAAATGTTAACAGTATTATCGGTGAAGGGTCGGTTTTTGAAGGGAAATTTCTCATTCATGGTTCCTTACTTATCAACGGACGGTTTGAAGGAGAAATTAAAACAGACGATACACTCATTATTGGTGAAACCGGACGTGTTAAAACAGATATTGTTGCTCGACGCGTTATTGTCGGCGGAACATTAATCGGCAATATTAAAGCCTCACAGGAAGTTGTCCTGCAGGAAACCGGACGAGTGCTTGGTGATATAACAGCACCAAAAGTTACCCAAGCACAAGGTATTGTATTTCAGGGAAAAATGATAATAACCGGGAATCAAAAGAAACCCGCAAAAAATATTATTGAGGAAGCCTTTACCGGCGGAACACCCCAATCCGTTCTTGAAAAAGATGAAAAAGCATCCTCCGCTTCTGCGAAAAAGAAAAAAACACCGCAGCGAAACAACCGTAAAAAACGCTAATCCTGTTTATATCATATTACTTTAAAATACTGCGTTTTCACGAAGATTGTTTATTATTTTAAATTATTGTTTGTTAACGAAGTATCAGGTTTTATTTCATCAGCAGCACCGGCATCAGCATCCTTTTTCTCAGTTTCACTGGAAACATTTTCAAGCACTTTTAATACCCCTTCGGCATTATCATATGTCAAGCGTGCCCCATACATTGCATTACGCGCATTCAGCCGCGCGCCGCGAATACTGATAATAACATCAGGATAGATAACATCCTGAACGATAACATCGCCATTTATTTCTTTATTCAATTCGGTTATCAATTTCATTTCTTTCAGCCGCAGCTCATGCTGCTGTGCTTTTACCAAAACAACTTTTTTTAATGTTGTAACATAGGTGCTTTTCATTTCCGGTGTAAATGATGCCACTTCTTTTGTTACCGAAAATAATTTATCAATTATTTGATTCAATTGCTGAAGATTATTTTGTTGTACTGACATTTTTTCCCGTACTGATTCAAGCCGGTCGGCAATAACAAAATTCAAACCGGTCATAATAACTGTTTTTACACCGGTATCAGCACCAAGTGTATTTGCTTCAATACCATACATCGCCCGGACAACACCGCCGATTATACGCCCCTTTTCTTTTTTTATTGATACATGCCCCATGCAGAGTATGTGTGATTGAATAATCGTTTGCGCAACCGTCATGTCTCCATGCACGGTGATAATACTGTTTTCAATAAAACGCGCATGCAGATTTCCTTCAACGGTTAATGACCCTTTTTTACGCATAATAATACCGGATCGTGCATAAACATCACCTTGAACGTGAATATGCGCCCCCATAATGTTCCCATGTACAATAAGATCTCCGGTTGCGGATATTTTAAAATCATCCTCGACATTTCCCTGAATAACAACATTGCCGTCAAAATCAACATTGCCGGTTGAATAATCAACATTACCGTCAATAGTTAATATCGGCTGCACACTAATGGAAGAACGGTCTGTTTTTACCTGACCGTTTATTGTTGAATAGTATTCAATTCTATCATCAAATGATTTTATTTCTATATTATCATAGCCGTCAAAAGTATACGGTCGTCCGGGCTGTGCCGGTATTGGTGTACCATACACGGTATGTCCTTCTTCTTTTCCCTCAGTCGGCATATAGTACACAGCAAGCAATGTACCTGTTTTGGTTTTGGTAACAATATCCTGTTCGTGAAAATCAACATTGCCGTTTTTCTGTATACGAAAACGATTGCCCGATGCTAACCGTATTTTATACTCAACCCGACCATCATCACCATGTACAGGTTCTTGAGCACGTGCAATGATGAGATCTTCAACATGATCTTTCAAGTCAACAGCTGATTGAATAGCCTTATGATCAATACCGAACATAATACCATTTTCCTTTAAGTATGCTGTAATGCTTTCATGGGTTACCGGTTTCCCTTCACCAAGCGGCGGAACAATTGACAGCAATGCTTTTCGTTCATCCTGTGTTGTATGAACGGCAAAATAACCGTCCATATAGCGACGGACACTAATACTGTTTTTCGTAATAATTGCCTGTCCTTTTACATGTGCCGTATATTTTTGAAAATTAAAGTCAACATTGACCCGTGGTTTTAAACTGAAATCACTCACTTCTTTCGCGGGAAGTTCTTTACCGGTAACAGTCATACCGGTTACTCCTTTTTGCGCGGGAATACATTCCGCAATAGTCTGATCCCGTTCAACCATAAGTTTTAATTTTTGTTCCGGTTGTGCTTCAATAACCTCAAGATCACGCGGAAGCGTTAACGGCGGATCATGCAGGAGTATAACCGTTTCACCATTACGCCCGATCATTTTTTGCCTGCCTTGTGCGATAATTATACCTTCAGCAGGTTCTTTATTTTTCTTCGCGCTTTCAATAATGCTTTTTAAGTTTTCTTTATGGAGACCAAAGATTATATTTTTTCGGGTTACCTCTTCCATTACTTCTTCAAGATAGACAGGACGACCGACTCCTTGTGCAGGAATTATCGTTAATAATGCCGCCATTTCATCAGACGTTAACTGTATTGAAAATGACCCCGGTTCTGAAATTATTTCCGGATCAACATCTGATGATTCGCCGGGAAGAGATGGTTGTGATGTGGTTTTTCCCTCTGCTATCTGCACTTCATCCGGCGCTTGTTGGACTGCGGCTGAAAGCAATGCTGCTTTTAATTTTTCGGCAAGCACGGTATTTTGTTTTTCGAGTTTCTCAATCATCGTGCTTCGTACTGATTCTTCTTCAGCGGAAAAATATTCTTCTATATTAAATCCGCTTTGAAAAAGTTGTATTAATTCATCATCGCTAATATTTGCAGTATGGGTTATTGATTCAATAATTGATTGTGAATCACCACTATCAGGAGCAATAGTATCCAAGCGTGCTTGAATGCCATATAATGCTTTGTTTGGCTTTTTTTCACTCATCGGCGATTGCGTCATCCTTACTGATAGATATACACAGCAGTAATGGTATGTACCGGTGTGTTTAATTGCGTTTGTATATCATTTGCGGAAACCGTACTTCCATCTGCAGCAGGCGTATGTATTTGTTTTTGTGATGCCGCGGCTATCTTCTTAACAATATGCATACCATATACAACTTTTCCGAAAACCGTCGCCGTACCGTCTAACCATGGCGTATCTACCGTAGTAATAATAAATTGCGAACCATTTTTGTCCGGTTCCGGTGCACTCATAATAATACTGCCGGCGCGTGCCGGTTTTGACGGCAATCCCCGAATATAACGCAGTCCCTGTTTTTCATAGAAATCTTTCACCGTTATTGAAGAGAACATATGCAAAGATTTATGCGGAATAACAGCATGCAGATATACCGCTTCTTCAACCGTAACCGCATCAAGACCAAGTGCCGTCGCATCAATTTCAACAGGAAAATAATATCCGGGACCACCGCAACCATTACCGATTGGATCACCGCTGTGACAGTAATTGCCTGATGCGGTACGGAGGAATGGCATAGAATCATAAAACGGTGTTTTATAATATTGTTTGTTCGTCGCATTTATCCATACTTGATGCCCCGTTGCCAATGCAACAAAATTATGTACCGTTTGCGGTGCTGCATCCGTATATAATTCAACATAAAATGTCCCGGCAGTAGTATCAAAGCGGGCAATATAATTTGACGGAGAAAGAAGCGAACTCTTTTGAACCGGTGTTTTTTTTATAGGACGGATACGGCGTTGTATGCTTTCTGTAATTTCAGGACCGGCATCGTTTTCATTATCCGTCAATTCCGTCATATTTTCAATATCTTCGCCGGAGATAACTGCATGCATTATATCAGCAATTTTTTTTATTTCAGTCAAAACCGCCGCTTCACTCTGAACGTTCCGTTCTATAGAATGAAGGATAGTCGTATCTGCATTATAAATAACCGCGATAAGTTTCCATTCAGCACCGATATGCAGTATCGTACCATACAATAAATATGACGCTGCTATTTTTTTTACGAATGCCGCACGTAATGATTCTTGTGATGCACATTGCGCCGGTGTATATCCGTCGCTTAATAATTTCCTGCCGGTTATACTATGATTGATTACTTCAAGATTATCGTATTCGGTTAATTTTTGTGTAAATGTTTTCGTCGTCTCTTCCAATACCTGTTCGGATACATTTTCACCGGTAAATAATAAAACAGCAACTTTTACCGTTTCTGCATGTACACTGCCGATACAACTGAAAAGTAAACAAAGTATACTAATTGTTAATACTGTTCGCATAGTTTTCTCTAAAATTGATATCTGAATAGTAATCATCGTATGGTATACGGTCAAGCGTATTATCACGTATAATGCATTGTAACCGGTAGCATGTTTAACCGACATACCCAATAATCATCCGCATCGCAATTCCATTGCCCTTCTTTATTATAAAGGTAATGCAAAGTAGTATTTTTTTCATGTTATTTTTCCACTTGTTTACACATTGACGAAACAGTGTTTTTGCGCAATAATTATTTCCATGAAAAAATACATACAAAGCTTTACACTCCTATGCGTTATTATCGGTTTTGTCCTTCTCTGCGCACCAAAAAAAACATCAAATCCAACTGAATCTATTGTCAATAATCCCGCTCCGCGATTTATTCTGAATAATGATTCCGGCGGGACAACACGTCTTTCTGATTATAACGGTTCTGTTATATTACTTATGTTCGGCGAAGACGGAAATACGCCGACACAGAATGCAGCGCCGCATATTGAAACGATATATAATGAGTATAGATCAAATAATGTTCGTGTTTTATGTATTCTGGTCAAAAATACCGTTGGCGGAAATCCGACAGTTACTGAATTAAGTGCATTTAAAACGACTCATGCGCTCACCTTTCCGGTACTCGCCGATGAAAATCAAAAAACAAAAAAAAGCTATACCGGTTCAGAAAACCCATTAATCTTTTATGTGCTTGATCGGCAATTACATATTAAAACCCATTATACCGGCTATTCCAGCCAAATTGACACCAATATCAGACGTGATATTGTTAATCTGAAATAATAAAAGTATTAAATACTGATGAAATTATCACTGATAATAATCACTCTTTTTCTCTTCATAACAGCACTTCCGGCTGATGCGCTTATCATTACGAATGGTAAAAACATTACCATCATGAAAACACAAAATGATGATACATATATTTTCGGTCAGTTTGTTGAACTTTCCGGTACCTGCAATAATGATATCACCGTTGCAGCGATGGAAATCAATGCTAATCGTTCAATACAGGGAGATGCGTGTTTTATCGGCGGTATTATTAATATACGCGGACAAATACATGATGATCTTCAAGCATTCGGCGGACGGGTTGATATTAAACCGAATGCTGTTGTACGTGGTCATACCATTATTGCCGCCGGTGAAGTTATTCTTGATAACGGTGTTGTTATCGGTGACGGCTGCCGTATTATTGCCGATACCCTGCGTATTCCGCATGGCGCAACCGTTTTCTGCACCGACGGATTATATTTTTCCGGCGGCACGCTTATCATTGATGGTGAAGTAAACGGTGATATAACCGTTGCAATGAAACCAAACGCTGAAAGCCCCGCCATTCCAAAACAGACCCTCCGGTCCTTAATTACGGGAAATACTCTTCCGAAAGTGCATCTCAATGGCATAATCAATGGTTCATTATATATAACTGCGCATGCATTTGAACTAACCCCGAATGCACGTATTACTCATAACTTGTATTATTCCGTTCCGAAAATCGTACGTCATATACTGCTTTCACCGGAAAAACTTAACCGTGCCGTTCATGGTACACATCACTATTATCATTCGCCCATACGAACATTAACTCAATGTACAGTATACACCCATGCCCTGCACGCTCTATGGATTTTTATCAGCTTGCTTATTTTAGGAATTGGTGTCATTTTTTCGTTTTGCGGTATACTGAAAAAAGCACAAAAGATATTAATAAAAAAAACCGTGTATGTTAGTTGGATTGGAACGGCATTGTTTTTCGGTGTACCGATACTCATTGCTCTGTGTATATCATTCGCATGGATTTCCGGTGTGTTATTAATTATTGCCGGAGCGCTGACATTTCTTTTCCTGTTATCACTGTGTATCGGTATAGTAGTACTTGCTGCCGCACTCGGCTTTCGTATTCTTAAACCCGCTAAAAACAATGCCCGTACACTGATAAGTTCCATAGCACTGGGATTAATTATATTTTCGGGATTACGCATGATTCCGTATATCGGCATACCGCTAATGATGTTCGCCGTTCTCCCCGGTCTCGGAGCATTAATAACAACACTCTATCAACATCGTCCGCACTAACACCCTCACCACGCAGCGGTATATGTTTACCATTTTATAAAAGTAGTTGACATTATAGAGCAGACACATATCATGCGTTTATGGAAATGAATTATTTTATACGGCTGCTTACCGAACGAGTGCTTTCTTCGGGAATAGGCATTACGCCTGAAGAAGCCTTCAAGTTAACAAAAGTGTCTGAACGGGAATACTGGTCATTATTATATGCTGCTGATACCATTCGACAGGCGTATAAGGCAAACCTGATAAAATTATGTTCAATTGTAAATGCAAAAAGCGGGCGCTGCAGTATGGATTGCGCATTTTGTGCACAATCAGTTCATTGGAAATCACCGATTGAGGTATATCCGTTTTTATCTGAAGAAGCAATTCTTACAAAAGCATCTGCAACAAACGGGCGTGCAACAACTTTCAGCATTGTAACAGCAGGTGCACATCTTACTGATACTGAGTTTACTTCCGTGCTTTCAATGGTACCCCGTCTGCAGTCTGAAACTGATATGCAGATATGTGTTTCTATTGGAATGTGCACCGCTGAACAATTACAATTATTATATGATTCGGGAATACGTCATTTTCATCATAATCTCGAAACCGCCCGTTCGTACAGTACGTCCATTCGTACGACCCGTCACTATGATGAAGATATTGCAATGATACAAGCTGCTCAGAAACACCATTTAACTCCATGTGTCGGTGGAATATTCGGCATGGGAGAATCATGGGAACAGCGTATTGAGCTTGCAGTCACCATACGTGATCTCGGTATTGATAGTATTCCATTGAACTTTCTTGATGCCCGTCCGAACACACCGCTTGAACATTATCCGCCGCTTGCTGCCCTTGAAGCGCTGCATATAATTGCAGTGTATCGTTTTATGTTTCCGTCAGCTGATATTCGCATTGCCGGCGGCAGAATAAAAACACTCGGGCATCTTCAGCCGTTTATATTTCTTGCCGGTGCAAATGGAATGCTTATTGGCGATTATTTAACAACACATGGCCGAAGTATTGAGGATGATATGCATATGCTTGAGCAGCTGGAACTTGAGCCGTATTCAATTGAAAAGGAATATACGATATTTCATGACGAAAGACGATAAAAAAAACACTTTTTCCATTACGCTGCACAAAAAACTTTCTGATCGGGAAACTGCCGGTTTGCTTCGCCGTGAAACAGTCTTTCCGCCGACTCACGCTCCTGATCGTATCAATTTTGCAGGCAATGACTATCTGGGGCTTTCACACCATCATGATATTATTAATGCATTTAAAAACGGCATCGATCGCTATGGGGTGAGCTCCTGTGCCTCACGGCTCATTACCGGAACAACGGAAGCGCATACAATCCTTGAACGAGAAATAGCCGTATTTAAACAAACCGAATCAGCGGTTCTTTTTGCATCCGGATTTCAGGCAAACAGTTCAGTCATTCCGGCATTATGCCGCAGCGGTGATGTTATTCTTTCTGATTATTTAAATCATGCAAGTTTGATTGACGGGATACGATTAGCAACGGCATTGCATCGGAATATACAATTCAAGCGCTACCGACATATAGATATGCAGCATCTAAAAGAATTACTGCATGAATATGCAGATCGTCGTGTTATTATTATTACTGATTCGGTGTTTTCCATGGAAGGAGACTATGCACCGCTTGACACAATAGTTGCCTGTAAAGAGCAGCACCGGAATGCAATTGTATATATTGATGAAGCCCATGCAACCGGTATATTGGGAGCACACGGACGCGGGGCTATTGAACATTTCGGTATATCACCACAGCATATTGATATTATCATGGGCACTTTTTCAAAAGCCCTTGGTTGTTTCGGTGCATATGTATGCGGCACGAACACGGTAACAGAATATATACGAAACTTTACCCGCGGATATATATATTCAACCGCATTTCCGCCGGCGCAGGCATGCGCCTGCTCAGCAGCACTGCATGTTTTACAAAACAACTCTTCTCTTCGTATACGATTACGTACTAATATTCATCGTCTGCATTCACAATTACGGCATCTTGGATTTACGCTTCCATCCTTTGAATCGCATATTACAACAATTCTTCTTGGCGATAATAATCGTGCTCTTGCGTATCAAAAAAAGTTAGCGGAAAGAGGATTTCATGTCAGTGCAATTCGTCCGCCAACAGTTCCGCCTAATACAGCACGATTACGTATAACGCTTTCCGCAGCGCATACCGCCGATGAGATTGATGCTCTCTGTACAGCACTTCATGAAATTAAACAGGATGATAAGAGCAATGATACGCAGATCTGAATTACATGTACGGAAAATCGGCACCGGACCGATGATTGCATTTTTCCATGGGTGGGGATGTACAAATACAATGTGGAATGCTCTCACTGCGCATCTTCGCCATCGATTTACCTGCTTACTCATCAGCACAAATCTTTCACAGCCGATTTTTAAAAACAATTACAGCACCGTGCTTGGTTCACAGGTATATGAGATTATTCAGCAGTACAGCGCAACAACAGCAGTGCGCGGATTAATATGCTGGTCAATGGGAGGATTTATACCGTATTATTTACAGCATGCCGGCATGCAGCCGCTGCCGAGTGTTTTTATCAGTTCATTCTGCCGGTTTATGAAATCTGAGAATAATCCGTACGGTATGCCGAAAGCACATTTGCGTGCATTAAACAACGGCTTGCAAAAAGATCTGCCGAAAACAATATCCGGTTTTTTTCAGGCATGCGGTTTTTCTGCAAATAAAAACAATATTGATTTTTCAGTATATAATGCAGCGGCATTATCACAGCAGCTTGATGTTCTTCAGGAATCGGATATGAGTTCTCATGCCGCAGCATATACGGCACCGACTTTAGTTATTCATGGTGATGCTGATGCTATTGTACATCATTCAATTGGTGAAAATCTTGCTCGGTATTTACCGGCAAGTCGGTTTATATTAGCAGCGAATCACAATCATGTCATGGCGATTTCAGCACCGGATATGATAGCCCGATACTGCATTGATTTTTTTACCGGAGTAGGATTATGACCGTTTCCAATCAATCCATTGCTCGTGCATTCGATCGTGCCGCAGATACATATGATACTGCAGCTTCAATTCAACGCCGGCTTGCTGAGCGTTTGGTTGAAGGTATTCCTTCACTATCGGGAAATATCCTTGATATTGGATGCGGTACGGGACTTGTTTTTGATTGTCTTCCGGCAGTTTCCGCGACCATTCGCTTAACCGGCATTGATATTGCACCATTAATGCTTAAGCAAGCTTATCGCAAGCATCCGCATGCGTCGTTTATAACTGCATCAAGTGAAGCACTGCCGTTTGATGATAATTCTTTTAACACCATTCTTTCCAGTGCAGCATTACAGTGGGCGCAGCCGTTTCATCAATCTTTGCATGAAATAATACGTGTCCTTAAACCCGGCGGGACTTTTCATTGTGCTTTTTTTACCGAAGGAACTCTTGAAGAATTGTATGATGCTTTTGCTGCAGTGTGTGATGAAAATATACGTATTCATACATACCCGACTCGTAACGATGCAAATGCTTTCTTTTCACAATATTCACTACGTGCATATACCGATGAAGTATTTTCATTAACTGAATGGTACAGCGATATACCGGCGCTTTTACGTAATCTTAAACTGACCGGCGTTGCCAGTAACCGGAAAGCTCAAAAACAGTTGCTCTTTTCTCGTTCCCGTATTACAGTAATGGAAACCGTATATCGTCGAAAATACAGTACGTCGCACGAATTACCCGCAACGTATAACTGTTGTATTATCAGAGGAAAATTATGAACGCATTTTCTATTATCGGAACTGACACAGAAGTTGGTAAAACATTCTGTACACTTGGATTACTTTCACTTATGCGCCGCAATGGTGTTCATGCCGGTGCTTTTAAACCGGTTGAAACCGGTTCGGCATTTCATGGTGCGAATAATCCGGCTGATTGGGAATTGCATAAACGCTTTTCATCACAACCGCGAACAGACGTGCCGTCATATACGTATTATTTTGAACGGCCGGTTTCTCCGCATTTTGCAGCACGTATTGCAGACAAACCAATCAATGTTGAAAACATTATTAAAAGCATTGATGTTGCATTAAATGCATTCAGCACACTTCTCATTGAAACCGCGGGGGGGCTTATGACCCCATTGACGATAAATTATCTTTTTCTTGATCTTGTCCGCGAACTTGGATTTCCTGTTATTCTTATCAGCCGCTCCGGTGTCGGTACGTTAAATCATACCCTTATGACAATTGATATATTAAAACGGCATAATGTTCCGATACAATGTGTTGTTTTTAATCGTGTTGCAGAAACACTTTCTGATGTTGAATATGATAATATGAAAACTATTTCACGAATTACGCGCGTGCAATGTTTTGGTCCTATACCGAAATTTACCGGATTGTATACTATTGCTGCCTTAGAAGCGCATTTCCATGATTACATACCAATAAAAAGCATTTTGGAGGAAGACCAATAATGGACAAAGAGTATCTTAAAAAAGCAGCAAAAGAAACGATATGGTATCCGTTTACACAAATGCGTGATTATACGGCATCGGATCCGATTATCATTGAACGCGGCGAAGGCGTCTATTTGTATGATATTGACGGGAAACGCTATATTGACGGCAATTCTTCATTATGGGTAAATCTCCATGGACACAGTGTCCCCGAACTTAACGATGCTATTATTCAGCAGGTAAAAAAAATTGAACATGCCACATTGCTTGGTCTTACCTCTGTTCCGGCAGTTACATTGGCAGAGCGTTTATTGCACGTTGCGCCACAGCATTTCAGCCGTGTATTTTATTCTGATAACGGCTCAACGGCTGTTGAAGTTGCATTGAAAATGTCATATCAATATCATGTCCACAACGGTCATCCTGAACGAACAAATTTTATAAAATTAAAAAATTCATATCATGGCGATACACTCGGTGCAGTGAGTGTCGGCGGATGTGATATATTTCATAAAACATTCAGACCGCTTATGTTTGAAACACTTGAAGCGCCGTCACCCTATATTTATCGGCATCGGTATTCGGATAATCCGAAACGTGCAATTGAAACGCTTATTCAGGATTTTGCTGCTGTTGTTCAAGAACATGCCGATACAATATCCGGATGTATCGTTGAACCGTTGATTCAGGGCGCAGGCGGATTTATTATATATCCGGCAGACTATCTTCACGGCATTGCAAAGATTTGCCGCCGCTATGGCATCCATCTGATTTTTGATGAAGTATTTACCGGTTTCGGGAGAACAGGGAAACTTTTTGCAGAAGATATTGTTCAGGTACAGCCTGATATACTTGCCTGTTCCAAGGGCATTACTGCCGGATATATGCCGCTGGCGGTTACTTTTGCCACTGAAGAACTCTATAGCGCCTTTCTCGGTCGCTATGAAGATTTTAAAACATTTTTTCATGGTCATAGTTATACCGGCAATGCACTTGCATGTGCTGTGGCAGTGGCAAACCTTGAATATATGGAAAATAATGCGGTTCTTGATCATGTACAACGCCGTATGCTGCATCTTGAAAAATTAATGAAACCGTTTTGGAATCTTCCGTATGTCGGCGACGTTCGGACACTGGGATTACTTGCCGCTGTTGAATTAGTTACCGATCGTACAACAAAAACGCCGCCGGCACCGCCTTCAAAAATTAAATACAACATTGCCGAAGCAGCTGCTCAACGCGGTGCTATTATCAGACCGAACGGCAATGTCGTAAATATTGTTCCGCCGCTGTCGATTACCGATGAACAACTGACCGAATTAGTCTCCATCATGCATGATGCAATCGTAACCGTTATGGAATCTTAATTCTCTAAAACATATGTTTTTATCGAAGAAATTATGAATGCTCGATAGAAATATTCAGAGAAAATATTTTTGATGAAAAATTCTTATAAAAATCCGAAGGAAATCACCAAACCGCAATTGCCGTGATATAACAACTCTTATTCAGTACAAAGCATGGCAAAGTGCATACAGATTATTGACACGATAAAACAAGAATGTGATAATACCGCATTATGACGGGTTTAAAAAAAACAACCGTACGACGAAAATTGAACCGGACTTCGCCGATCGGCATACTTGCCGGCGGCGGATCATTACCGGTTGATGCCGCAAAAAATATTATTGCTCACGGGCGCAGTGCTGCAATTGCGGTTTTTCGTGAATATGCATGTATGTCATCGTTTAAAGGCATTCATGCGGATATATGGGAACAATCCGCCGGGCAGATGGGGTTTTTAATAAAACAGTTTAAAAAATACGGTGTGCAGGAAATTTTGCTCGTCGGGAAAACCGGGCGTGAAAAGTTTTCAAAAATAAAATTTGATTTTATGGCACTGCAGGTTTTTGCCGGTGCTATGACGCATGGAGACCAATCGTTATTACAGTCATTAGTACGCCGCTTTGAACAGTTGGGTTTTACGGTACTTCCACAGTCGCGATATCTAAATGAATATATTTCCTGTCGCGGAATATTTTCTAAACGAAAACCGACAAAACAAGAAACAAATGACATTCGGTATGGATTCCGTATTGCAAAAAAAGTCGCTGCACTGGATATCGGTCAGGGAGTAACTGTTTATAATGGCGCTATAATAGCTGTTGAAGCAATAGAAGGCACTAATGCAATGCTGAAACGCTGCCGCCGGCTTATTGATAAAAAAGCAGTTTTTGTAAAGGTTGCACAACGGGGACAAGATCCGCGTTTTGATACGCCGGGTATTGGATATGCAACACTGCGCCATGCACATGAAGCCGGATGTACAGTAATTGCATTTGAAGCCGGAAAAACCTTCTTCCTTGAACGTGAAAAATGTATTACCTATGCGAATAATCATAAACTCTGCATTATAGCAGTAGATGGAAAATGGTAATGGCGGAGAAAAATAAATCATCAAAAAAACGAACAGCCGCAGCCCCGCTGTTTTTTATCAGCGCCGGCGAACATTCAGGCGATATTCATGCAGCTCGTTTAATTCGTGAACTTAAAAAAAAGTTCCCCCATGCAATTATTTATGCCATGGGGGGGGATGCAATGGCGCGCGCCGGAGCAAAAATAATTACTCATTATCATGATATTGCAATTATCGGATTTACCGAAGCGCTGATGAAATATCCGAAAGCAATTCGCATATTAAATATGATTGCAGCATTTATTGAATCAAAAAAAATACGTAATGTTATTTGTGTTGATGCACCGGGGTTTAATCTGCGCTTGGCACGAAAAATTGACGCTCCGAAAAGAAAAATATTTTACTATATTTGCCCTCAACTCTGGGCATGGGGAACAAAACGCATAGAATATTTTAAGCGGCATATCGATCATGCATTAGTTATTTTCCCATTTGAAGAACGCTTGTATCGAAATGCCGGTGTTCCGGTAACTTTTATCGGGCATCCGCTTGCTGATATTCGTGTTCAGCATTATTCAAAAAGTGAAATTCGACGACAGTTAGGTATCGGGCGAAATAAAAAAACATTACTATTGCTGCCCGGTTCCCGAAAAGCTGAAATAAAACGTCATTTGCCGCTTATGCTTGATACTGCAGAAAAATTACAGGGTGCGTATCCTGATATAACTTTTATTTGTGCAGCAACTGAAGCATTAACGATTGATGCATTTAACACGGCAATGGAAAACCGTTCAGTACCGGTTATATTAATGCGTGGAAAATTATATACCCTTTTATCGGTTGCTGATGCTGCTTTAGCGGCAAGCGGCACGGTTACACTTGAACTTGCTCGTTTTGAAATACCAATGGCAATATTTTACCGTACCTCACCATTGAATTATCACATTACAAAAATGCTGATTCGTATACCATATGTCGGATTGGTTAATATCGTTGCGGAGAAATTTATTTGTCGTGAGTTTATTCAGCATGACGCGCGTTCTGATGAATTAACTGATGAATTATTATCAATTATTCATAAGGGAGCGTATCGGCGAAAAATGATACAGGCACTGCGCACTGTTAAAGCAAAAGTGTTTACAAAAACACATGTTGCAAAAAACGCCGCAGCGGTTATTGCACAAAAAGTTACCTAATCGGCTTTTATAATAAAACTGATGCATAAATAATACTATTGCCTGCTCATTTTACATTATCATACCACTTTTCACGTATACACTATCAACTGTATTATTCATATAAAATGCATCTTCAGCAAAAACACACCGTATACAATGAAATGATTAATAGAAACAGCAGCATACTGATGCTGCATATAATTATATCCGGCAGGAATATTTCAGAAAACATGCAATTGCACAGTATATTCGTATGGCATTTTCGTACGAGGCAAACAATATACATATTATCAAACCCTTTCTTTTCCTTGTCGTTTTTCCTATAAGTAGGAGACTGTATGCATACACCATTCAATACTGCTCACAATACCATATCATCGGCAGCTGCCGAAGCCTTCTCAGCAAAAAAAAACAGTTATTTTAAATCATTACAAAACGGTATACACCATACACAAAAAGAATGGCAGCAGATATTAAGAATCTCATTATCAACAGTGTATCGATGGAAACATGAATTTCAACGCACCTGTACCAAGCAAACCGAAGAGATGCCGAAACTTAAAACGAACAAAGCAATTCAACCATCAGAAAATAACACAGTAAAAAATATACATGGTGCAGCAGCACAGGGAGCAAGTGATATACTGCGCTGTGAATTAAATAAAAGTATTGATGCACTTATTAAAATAAGAGATTCGGCTGATAGTGCAACCAGTGACGCTGCACGTATACGTGCAGCGTCAAAAATTCTCGATACCGTTATGTCAAAACTGGAAACAAAATCCTCGGTAAAAAAAATTACATTTCATATTTCCCCTGACCTTGCCGCCGCTGATTTGAATAATAACGATGTACAATAATACAGAACCATCAGATTTATCATTACTCTATATTCCCACGCCGGCACAATGCAGCTTTCATAAACTGCAGAAACGGTATAAACTTTTTGAAGGCGGCGCCGGTAATGGAAAATCAATGGCATGTCTTGCGGAAGCGGTATATTTTTGTATTAAATATCCCGGCAATATCTGGCTTATCGGACGACATAGTTACCTTGAATTAAAAGACACCGTATTGCCAATGCTGAGACAATTATTGTCTGACATACCGTATATATTTCACAGCACTGATATGCGCCTAACTTTGGCAAACGGCAGCGAATTACGTTTACGTTCACTCGAAAATAAACATGCCGTCGGTAAATTAAAAGGACAAACACTCGGCGGGGCGTTTATTGATGAAGCAACCGAAGTTGATGAAGAAGCGTATCGTATATTAAAAGATCGTCTTCGATTACCCGGTGTACCGCATCGTTTATTACTCGCCACTAATCCGGCAGGTTTTTTAAATTGGGTGTATTGCCGGTTTCATCAGGAAACGGATTCCGATACCGGATATATCAGCGCCGCAACTTTTGATAATCCGCATTTGCCGGCTGATTATCTGCATGATCGTACTGCTCTGGCAGAAACTGATCCGCTTTATTATAAGCGTATGGTACTTGGTGAGTGGGGCGATTATGAAGGATTGGTGTATCCGACATTTTCGTATCAACGGCATGTATGGGCACGAAGTATGGTTCCGAACAGATACAGCGCTTATTATATCGGTATAGACTGGGGTGCGGAAAATCCATGTGCAATTGTATTAATTGGCGTTGATTATGACAAATCCCTTTTTATTCTTGAAGAGTATTATCATACCGGCTCAAGGAGTAAGCCAAGCGATTGGATTGCCGCAGTACAATCAATGATAGTACCGTTGGGCGGAGCTTTTCAATACGCGATTGCTGATCCGAGCGGTCGTGGTTATATCAATGAGTTCCGTAATGCCGGCATACAAACTATTCCCGGGAATAACGATATTCCTGCCGGTATTGGTACTGTTAAAGAACTGCTTGCACACGATAAACTGATTATTACACAAGAATGCCGGCATTGTATTAATGAATTTCAAACCTATAAGTGGAATGAAGGAACTGATCGTCCGCTGAAGCGTAATGATCATACCATGGATGCACTGCGGTATGCAGCAATGCATCTTCATGCCCCCGCTCATGCCCGCCATATCGGCAGACCACATTAATTCAGCTTTAAAAATAAATATGTATCCTATCTTTACAGAAATTGTTTTTTTTATTAATATATCCATGATTTAATAAAAACGGAATAACTGTAATGGCACAAAAAAACACCCCTCATGGATACGGCATACGGCTACTATTACCTGATAATACCATTACCGATATGACCGTACGGCTTGAAGCTGATCGTATTAGTAATACTTCTCAAGGTTTTGCCGACTGGGTTCGCAATGTATATATTATTAAAAAAAACGATATTCAAGATCGCACAACCGAACAGATTGAAGAACTGGTTAATCCGCTGCATTCTTTCCATTCATTAAAATGGGTCTTAAATACAACCTATCGCCGAACAAAAAAAGGGCGCTTGATTTCTATTCGTACATATCTGTATATTGTTGTCGGATTATTTCTTCTGGCGCTCGCTGCAGTAATTTTTCTTCCCACAATTATTCTGCGTGCTATGCTCTAATATCACTGTGCTTTGATAGTATACAACCGCTGCAATGCAAAAAGCATATGTATAAAAACAGCATGCCGATTTTACATTGTCAGCATGAAAATACCTGCGGTACGATACAGCAGGATACCTGCTGTGTATTACTGTTATCAGTGTGATACAATTCTCTTGCAAATAATTTTAATTCGTTTACTATTTGCATAGTACGTTGCATATACGTATGATACTGCAGAATAGTTAACAGGTTATACTACATGACACAACAAAAACGTATCGTTGTAACCGGCGGTGCCGGGTTTATCGGTTCAGCATTGATTTGGAAATTGAATCAACAGGGTATCAGCAATATTTTGGTTGTTGATGCGTTCGATAAAAGTGAAAAATGGAAAAATCTTGCGCCCTTGCACTTTAATGATTATCAGGAAAAAGATTCTTTCATTAAGGATATTACCGCCGGAAAATATAATAATACCATTGATGCGGTATTTCATCTTGGCGCATGCTCATCAACAACCGAAACTGATGCACGATATTTAGCACTCAATAATTTTGAATATACTAAACAATTAGCGATATTTTGCAGTACTAATAATATTCGGTTTATTTACGCATCCAGTGCCGCAACATATGGTGACGGGTCAAACGGGTATACTGATGAAGAATCACAAATGCATACATTATGTCCGTTAAACATGTACGCATTATCAAAAAAAATGTTTGATATCTGGGCGTTTGATAATGGACTGCTCTCAACAATTGTCGGATTAAAATATTTTAATGTTTTCGGACCAAATGAATACCATAAAGCAGATATGCGTTCAATGATTTGTAAGGGGTATCAACAAATAATTGAAACCGGAAAAATTAAATTGTTTAAATCATATCATACAGAATACGCAGATGGCGAACAAGTACGTGATTTTATCTATGTTAAAGATGCGGTTGCTATGACACTGCATTTTTATGCCCATCGTTCACTCAGTGGGATTTATAATATCGGCAGTGCCGCAACAACCAGTTGGAATACTCTCGCCGCTGCATTATTTGCCGCACTGAATAAAAAAACAAATATCCGCTATATTGATATGCCGGAAATATTACGTAAAAAATATCAATATCATACACAGGCAAATATACAAAAACTTCGAGCAGCGGGATATCACAATGAAATTACACCGATTGCTGATGCGATACGTGATTATGTGCAGAATTATCTGATACCGGGAAATGTACTGAATGCAGAAAAACAGAAACCATCCAAATAATGAAAATACTCCCTCTGTGATGCAGTCATGGATACTGTTAATACGAGCACGAAAAGTGAAAATTTTATTTGCTTCAATAACTGATGTACGATATACTGCTGCGCGTTTATAAAAATAAGTATTTTTAAAATACCTATTATCTCAATAACATCTGAAAGGATATTGTAATGCAAGGGAATACATTCGGCCGTGCATTTCGTGTTACGGCAGCCGGTGAAAGTTATGGGGTTGCCTTAACGGCAATTGTTGACGGAGTACCACCGGGAATTAAAATCACAAAGCGGATGATTCAGGATGAACTTGATAAACGCCGCCCCGGACAATCCAAGCTTGATAGTCCGCGTAAAGAAACTGATCAATGTGAAATCATATCGGGAGTACGTGAAGGTAATCTTACCAGCGGCGCCCCGGTTACCATTGTAATATATAATGTTGATACACAGGAAAAACACGTAAACCAATATCGCGAAGTTAAAGATTTAATACGCCCGGGTCATGCGGAAATAACATTTCAGATGAAATACGGTTCATACGCCGATTGGTGCGGTGCCGGTCGTGCAAGTGGACGGGAAACAACCGGTCGTGTTATGGGCGGTGCTGTTGCAAAACAAATTTTAAAACGCGAAGGCATTGATGTACTGGCCCATGCTGTTGAACTGCATGGCATTAAATCTGATACCGTTCTTTCATATGATGACATTAAAAAGAATTATCGTAAAAATGAAATAAACTGTTGTGATGATGCGCGTGCACAACAAATGATTGAAGAAATCATTAAGATAAAAAAGGATGGTGATACTGCCGGAGGGGTTATTGAAGTTATTGTACATGGTCTGCCGGGAGGACTCGGTGAACCGGTATTTGACAAAATCAATGCAACCATTGCACATGCGCTTTTTAGTATTGGTGCCGTAAAAGGTGTTGAATTCGGCGTTGGATTTAAATGTGCGCAGATGACCGGAAGTGAATTTAATGATATTATGCAGTTTAACGATAACGGCACACTGTATTTTAAATCAAATAATGCCGGCGGAACACTCGGCGGTATTTCAACCGGTCAGGATTTACGAATTCGAGTCGCCGTGAAACCGACACCAACCGTTTCAATCGCACAAGATACCGTGAATACGCATGACTGGAAAAATACAAAACTTGAAGCGATAACCCGTCGTGACCCGACACTTATTCCGCGTATTCAACCGGTCGCTGAAGCAATGGTACGTATTGCGGTACTTGATGCATTATATATGACCTATGGATATGATCATTTCTGTCGTATTGATGATAAATTTAAAAAAGTACGTTTTGGTGTAACAACAGAAGAAAAATAGGGAGCAGGTATGACAGTACGAGGTATACGCGGTGCAACAACGGTTGAAGAAAATAATGCTGAAGAAATTGTTGCTGTTACAAAAGAATTATTGCAAACCTTGATTGAGAAAAATAATATCACCCCCAGTGATGTTGCAAGTGCCATTTTTTCAGTAACCCCTGACCTGACAGCACAGTTTCCTGCAGTCGCAGCTCGGATGATAGGCTGGGATCTTGTTCCGTTGTTTTGTACTAATGAGATACCGGTTGAAGGAGCATTACAAAAATGTATTCGCGTTTTGCTCCATATTAATACTGACCGCCCACAGGAAGATCTGTGTCATTTATACTTACGGGGGGCACACGTGCTGCGTCCGGATTTAAAAAACCCGCAGCCACAGTATCGCTCCGAATAGGAGTTTTATTTATTCTATGAATACACATCGCATGTGTATACACATCATTGCTGTTGTACTTTTTAGTTTTCTATCATTCATTGCAACAGTGCCTGCTGCAGCCCCGCCACTTACCTGTGATGATGCAAGCACTCCGTGTTTGCTCGGTGAACAACTGCCGTTTTCAATCGGTGAACGCTGCACCTATCTTATTAAAATGAATATTTTTAATATGACCGTTGGAAAGTTAGATTTATACCTGAAAGAAATTACAACTATTCGAGGTCATGAATGCTATCATGTAACCGGTGATATCATCCCGACCGGTGCTATTGTTAAATCAATGAATTATTATGCACATGAATATTTTGATGAATATTTTGATACAACCACTTTTGAAGTAATACGCATCGTTACCATTAAAACCGAATCAACCTTAACAAACAAAGTCCGTATTGATGTCTATCCTGAAAAGAAAGAATTTCATTATAAAGACCATCAGTATGACTTTACCAAGAAGTATGAGTATAAATTGCTTGGTATGATGACTATGATTTATGCTGTGCGGGTAGTGCGTCTTAACGATACTGATCACATTCGCTGTTCATTACTCAATGGATATAATGTCGAACCGATAGATGCAATTGTTTCATACGAGGGAAAAATACGCACTATTGCATTTAATGAACGAAGTGATGTTATTACTGTACGGCACAATGCTTTTGGTGAACAGGCAATATGGCTGCTGGATGATGACCGGCGTATACCCGTTCGTATGAAAACAATACCGATAGAAGTGTATCTTTTCGGAAAAGTAAATCTTTACCTCTGGCTGGTGAAATATTCGCAATAATACTCATTCTTGCCCATGTTTATGTTTCTTGCGTATAACCGTAAACAATGTCCCGTATTCAATACTGCAGAGCAATAGTAAACGTTATACCGGGCAAATACTATTTCCTATTTCAGGCTGCCTCTACCATATGCAGGCTGCCGCAGCGCTGTATTAAAATAGTATTAGTGATGGTATTATTTACTCGGTACAGCTTCGGTTACTATTTGAACAACTTCTTCGGGTGTATCGACAATATAATACAATTTCCGGTCACTGCTGCTGATATACTTATGTGCAAGAACAGTATTACGAATCCACTCATCCAATCCCTTCCAATACTCACTGCCGTACATGACAATCGGAAATGGCTGTACACGATTTGTTTGCCGCAATGTAAGCGTTTCCATAAGTTCATCAAATGTCCCGAATCCTCCCGGAAAAGCAATAATCGCATCCGCATATTTTAAAAAATTTACTTTACGTGCAAAGAAATATTTAAAATTAATAAGTGTTGTTGCAAACGGATTTGGTTTTTGTTCAAAGGGAAGTTCAATATTCAATCCGATTGAAACCCCCTTGGTATCATATGCTCCTTTATTTGCAGCTTCCATAATACCCGGACCGCCGCCGGTGATAACCGCAAACCCTTTTTGTGAGAGCATTTTTGATGTTTCGTATGCAGCTGTATAATACCTATCATCTGTTTTTGTTCGTGCCGATCCGAAAATTGAAACCGCTTTGCCAATGTCCCGCAGTGTCGTAAAACCTTCGACAAACTCTGCCAAGTATTGAAATATTCTCCACGTATCATCCTTATCTTTTTGAAAATCACGCAGCATTATAGTATCCTCACTTTGTTGGGTTTTTAAATAACAGTATATAGTGCTGAGCACGCAAAGTCAATTATCATGCCCATAGATGGAAGCACCGCTGCTTAATAAACAGCATTCTACCGCCGACATTATATACAGATATACTGTAAAAGATACTCACGGCAAGGAATATGTCAAATACAGCAATATTTAAAAATTATTATAAAGTTCTGCATGTCCAGGAAGGTTCCGCTATTCCGGCAGTCAAACAGGCATATCGGGCATTAGTGAAACGACTGCATCCTGATGTCGCCCAGACCGGTGATCATGAACAATTACTTGCGGTCTATGAAGCATATGCCGTACTGCATGACAGACGGCTCAAAGCACATTATGACGCACAGCTTGCCGCTGCAGCTGTACGAGGTGAATTATCATCAGCAGCTTTCTCATCTGCAACCGTACCCGCCTCTTCTGAACTTACCTCTGTTCATGAACACGGGGTAGATATTATTTATTCCCGCAACCTCTTTGAACTTGCCCGCCGCGGCGTTTTACGGGGAAAATCACTATCACGAAAACGCCGAAAACAATATGATATTAATTATGATATTATTCTGAAATTTAATACGCGCTATTTACACCACGCACGATTAATCCATATTGCCGTACCAATGAAACAGGTTTGTCCTGTTTGCAGCATGCAGGATTCATATTGCTCATTTTGCAGCGGAAAAGGATATATTATCCGTCCTTCACGTATTGGCATCAGTATTGCTCCTCATGTTCAGCATGGTGAAATTCTTACCGTTGATCTTGCCGGGATAAAAAAAAAGAATCTTTCCGTAGCACGCGCGAAGCGGCTACGGATAAAGATTCTTTTAAAAGAATGAGGAGATTATTTATCTTGGATCTGTTATGTATGGGGTTAATATGCATGTATATGTGTTTGCATATTAGTTTTCATAGTAACAAAATACAATCTCTATTAGTATTCAGTTGTCAAAGATGTGTTCCTTAATGAACGTAAAAACATTGTATCTTCCTTTTTCATACAGCGAACACAGACTGTATGATACGGATGTATAATAGATCGAAGGCGTATATCCTTCTCAGTTAATTCTGTTTTACAAATATAGCATTTATTATCTTTCATAATGCTTGCCTCTATTATATAAAAGGTTAAAAAATTGAAGTATGCCGATTACTTCACCACTTGAATATAATGGAATCGATAATTCATTAATAATTTTTAATGCAGTAAAAGGTTCTGATTTCGCTTGTTCATGTTTATGTTCAACGGTTAGTGTTATGCTGTCAGGATCAAGATCGGAAAGCAGTGCGCAGCGCTGCAGTATAATCTCTTGCATTGCATCGGAACAATTCTCTCGATTATCCTTAAAACACTGAAGAACTGCATGAAACGTTGTTCCCGTTTTAATAACATGACTTACAATATCACTTCGTATAATACCTTCAAACTTGTAAACAACCTCAAGTAAAGTCATTTTTTCTTTTTTATCAAGTAATGCTACTAATAATTCAAGTATTAAGCTTAAATTATTGACCATTGAATGATATTGCTCGTATCGGTTACTTGCTGCAAAAATAATTATTTCATTTTCAATGAGCCGTATATCAGATTGAGTAACAGTGGCGTTGCTTATCCTACTAATAAATGCATCAGCAGGCAACTTTTCGTTTTTTGCTGCATACGCCAATGTAGCAACCTCCATACATAACTAATATAGCAATAATCATGCCATATCTTAAAAAACACTCTAATGTCTATCATAGGCATATATTAACTCATTATTCATAACTCTTGTCAATATAATATTTTAAACAATAAGCGTTACAAAATACCACAATACTGCAATAAATAAATAAAACGCTCTATTTGCTGTTATATACATAGTTTACGTTATTACCCATATGTTACATTATGTAGCGGTAATTACAAAATGCCCCGTTTTTTTCAACATATCATTTTATTAAAACCTCAACGTTTTCATTTTATTTTATAAAAAAATTATACTGAAATGCCATAACGATTACACTTTTCCCAGAGTGTTTTTCTATTAATTCCAAGAATTTTCGCTGCTTTTGTTTTATTATACTTCACTTCTTTCAATACATATTCAATATGCTGTAATTCAAGTTCCCGCAGTGAAATTAATGCTGTTCTCGTGTCCATTGACGGATTATCATCATTTTTATTGATATTTGCTTCTTTATTCTGTGTTTTTGCGTTGTCAATCATTTCCAGCGGCAAGTTTCGAATACTGATATAATCTTCATCCGCCAATAAAATAAGACGTTCCATAAGATTTTTCATTTCGCGCACATTTCCTGACCACGGATAATTCATAAAAACATTTTCAATCTTTTTTGAAAAGGTTTTTACATTTTTGGTAAATAATGCATTATATTTAGCCCGAAAATGGTTTGCCAGACACATAATATCTTCCTTCCGCTCAATAAGCGGGGGAATATAAATATTGATAACATTCAATCGGTAAAAAAGATCTCGGCGGAATAAGCCCTTACTTGCATAATCTTCAAGATTACGGTTTGTTGCGGCAATAATGCGCACATCGGTTGTAATTTTTTTTGTTCCGCCAACCCGCATAAAACTTTTATCTTCAACAGAACGTAATAATTTCGGCTGGAGCGTTAACGGTAATTCACCAATTTCATCAAGAAAAACAGTTCCGCCATCGGCAACTTCAAGAAGCCCGATTTTTTTACTTGCTGCATCTGTAAAAGCTCCTTTTTCATGACCAAAAAGTTCATTTTCAAGGAGCGGCTCGGGAATAGCAGCACAGTTAATCTCCATAAATGGTTTTTTCGCACGAAAACTCTGCCGATGAATATAACGCGCAATTACTTCTTTACCGGCACCCGTTGGACCATTAATTAAAATTGAGCTGGCATCACTTTTTGCAATTTTTTCGGCAAGTCGGATAATTTCAGCCATACTCGGATCAGCATAGACGATATCATCATCACCTTGTTTTATTTTCGTTTTTGTTGTTGCTTTTGCCTGCTGAATTAATTTTTTATGCTTGAGCGCATTTTCAACCGTTATAATAAAGTCGAATTTATTAAACGGTTTTGCAATATAATCATATGCTCCCATACGAATAGCATCAGCAGTATGATTAAGTGTCCCGTATGCTGATATTATTATAACAACGGTTTCAGGATACTGCTGCTGAATATGATGCAGCAGCTGCAGACCATTAACACCCGGCAGAACCAAATCAGCAACAACCAGATCAAACGTAAACTTTTTCATCATATCAATAGCAATTTCAGCAGAATTTGCTGTTTTAACCTTATATTGCTTATTAATAAGAATTTCATTCAGAATATTTGTGATTGCTACTTCATCATCAACAACAAGAATAGTATCAGAAATTTCTTTTTTTGCCATTGATCCCTCTTCTTTTGCAAATAGGTCAGAATGATATAGTATTGTTTATGCAAGCAATAAGAATAACAGATCCATTGTTACATATAGTAACATTATATTATATTTTGTATCATTTGTCAAATATAATACTCTTTTACACTATAACTATACACTATTTATCATAAATTTTAGAGCAAATAATAGTTGCTTCATCAATTTGACGTTTCAATATATTAAAATGTTTAGTTTTAATACAAATATCAGCATTATACTGCTTATCATAAACAATCAAATAAATGTCTTTTTAATATAATCACAAAATATGCCTTTTTAAAAAGGCATCACGAAGTTCTAAACGCTGTATATATACTATGAAAAAATAAGAGTATATTTAAAAGTATTTTTCAATATTTTTATACATTCAATAGAGTATACTTGACCATGTAAGGGTGATTCGTATATTGTACAACATATGAACTGCATATACTTACATTCCTGCGGACATAGGGCAATCATTATCCTTATGTTGATTTATCTTGCTTTATTCGGAACTCTTCTTGCTGCACCCCACACGAATGCATTATCGGAAGAAAATTCGCAAGACGGTTCTTTTTCTATCGCTGTTGGTATTATTTTTTTACCGCAAATGCCGGCGAAACTGCAGCATGCATGGTTTAACCGAGATATTCAGCGTGCTCTGTTAATTCCTGACATACGGATAGGATTACAATTAATAAAAAGCACGTGGTCTCCGGAAATATATGCCGGATTTTCATATTTTTATGTGTACAGCAGTCGGTGGACAACCGAACTGCCGTCGATAAACGGCGGTGATCCGATACGTCATGAAAATATACAACGCCAACAAATGCTATGGTTTCCCGTGTCAGTGGGTATACGCCGCAGTATATTTACACATTATTATTTTTCCATTCACGGCGGTATTGTACCGTTTATCAATTGTTATTATCGTGAACGTGACGGAAAAGATATTACTCCTGCATATCAGCGGTATGATTTTTTTATTGCACCTTCATTATATGCATCAATCGAAAAGCAATGTTCAAAGGGACTGTTTGCTCATCAGATTTTTGGTGTGCGAATTGGCAGTATTTATTTACTGGCAACCGTTGAAATATATTATAAGCATGTTTTCCGAAAGAAGCGCTCATAATGAAAATTATTTTTTATAGTATTTCTTGTATGCTATGTTGTATGGCGCTGTCCTGTTCCTTATATCGTGATCCGTATGTGTATCGGGAAATACAAGCAAAACAGGAAATGCAAAAGTTCATTATTACATTATCGCAGCATGCAAAATCACGCAACTCACATTTTGTTATAATTCCGCAAAACGGATGGACGGTCTATATTCAAAATACGGATGCATATGAATCCGGTGCGGCGCCGCAGTTATATATGCCGTTAGTTAATGCTATTGACGGAACCGGTTCCGAAGATCTCTTTTACGGTGCGAATGGAAATAATACCGGCACACCACAGGAAATTCGTAACGAAGCACTGCCGATACTCAATGCACTGCAGCATTTAGGAAAAGTTAATTTAACAGTTGATTATTGCACCGATCCGGTAAAAATCGCTGATGCGATGAACAAACATCGTACTGCCGGACGTATTCCGACAACAACGGTGAAAGATGCAAATCTTTTCCCCAATACCGCTCCCGTTCCCACAAGTGCTGATTCGCATATGATACGAAAATTATCAGATGTTGCACATTATTTATATCTTCTCGATCCGTATGACACACTCGGTGACTGGCCGGCAATTGCCGCTGCCGTTCAAACGACGTATTACGATCTGATTTTACTTGATGCGCAATGGGCACGATTTAATTACATGCGCCCGTATATTCAATCCATGAAAGTAAAACCGAACGGCTCAAATCGAATGGTCATTGCATATTGTTCCATCGGTGAAGCTGAAAACTATCGCGGATACTGGCAGAATGACTGGGGTCCGAATCATCCCGGCTGGATTGCACATGAAAACCCGGACTGGGAAGGAAATTACAAAGTACGGTACTGGGATCCCGACTGGCAGGATCTTGTTCTTAATTATATTGATCAAATTATTGCTGCCGGTTTTGACGGCGCTTATTTAGATATTGTCGATGCGTTTGAATTTTTTGAAGAACAGGAACATCGGCATTTAATGCATTTTTAATGCTCATACTGCAGTATGCTTTACTATTCAACCGGATAGAGATGCCGGCGGTGAAATATCGCCGTATCGCTGCACCAATGAAATGCAGTATTCATATCCTCTAAGAGTTGACAAAGAAATATTCTCTACGTATATACGGTGTATATGAAAAATCATTGCAGAGTATGTATTACCGCTACTGAGCCCATTGTTTTACTTGAAAACTCTCTTTCTCAAACGACTGATTCTGTTTTGTTGTTTCGTAAGCCGGTGGGCAGTATTATTGTACGGCACTATGACCGTATTCCTGCTGCGTTTGAGAAAATAGAACAGACATTACAAGCAGGAAAGTTTCTCGCCGGATATTTTTCATATGAGGCGGGATATTATTTTGAAAACAGATTTTCCCGGTCAAAACCGATAACACCGCTTATTGAGCTGTATATATTTGACCGCGGCATACAGTGCGCACCGGCAGACATTTTTTATACTCCGGCAGCGGCCGGCAGCTCAGTTGTACTTAACCCGCCAATCTACGATACTACGTATGAAGCATATACGAAAAATATAATAAAAATAAAAAAATACATTCGTGCCGGTGAGACATATCAAATAAACTTTACTTTCCGCAGTACATTTGAAACGGCAATTTCAGCTGTGGAAATGTATCAGTATCTTCGACAGCGCCAGCCGTCAGCGTATAGTGCATTTATTCGTACGAAAGAGCGAGCGGTAATTTCATGTTCGCCGGAATTATTTTTCAAACAGGAAAATAGTACCATAACGGTAAAACCAATGAAAGGAACAGCAGCACGCGGACGTTACAGTTCTGAGGATACCAGCATTGCGGCACAATTATATCATGACGAAAAATCACGTGCTGAGAATCTCATGATTGTTGATTTACTCCGCAATGATCTTGGCAGAGTATGTGAAACCGGTTCAGTATCGGTGCAAAAACTTTTTGATATTGAACGCTATCCGACATTGTTTCAAATGACATCAACTATTACCGGAAAACGGAAACCGAACAGTACCTGGTTTGACATTTTTCGTGCGCTGTTTCCCTGCGGATCGGTTACGGGTGCTCCGAAAGTTCGCGCTATGGAAATTATTCAGGAACTGGAATCCTCACCGCGCGGAATATACACCGGCGCGATCGGATATTTTGCGCCGAATGGAAACGCACAATTTAATGTTGCTATTCGCACTATTGAACTGAACGCTCAACACGGCAGTATGGGAATCGGCAGCGGTATAATATGGGATTCAGCAATACAAAGTGAATATGATGAATGCTTGTTAAAAGGAACATTTCTGAATAAAACCATACCGAACTTCAACATTCGCGAGTCATTGCTTTGGAATAACGACTATACCTTACTGCACTATCATCGTGAGCGAATGCATAACTCAGCAGAATATTTTAATTATCCCTTTCATGAAGAATTGTTTTCTGACTGTCTGCAGCAGGCTGCTCAACAATGTACTATTGGAACCAAATATAAAATAACCATTGATCTCAATACTGCCGGAGTGTTTTCTTCAATATGCGAAGAAATTAAACCGCCGCTGCCCGAACATACCGCACGTATACATATTGCTGATATACAAACCCATTCATCCGATATTTTTCTCTATCATAAAACAACGAACCGCAGACAGTATAATGAATTGCTTCAGCGATATATGGCGGAGGGATATTTTGACGTACTGTTTTCAAATGAGCGCGATGAAATTACTGAGGGAGCGCGATCAAATATTTTTATACAAAAAGGAAACAATCTGCTGACGCCGCCAATTGATTGTGGTTTATTAGCCGGCACATATCGGCGTTATATCCTTGAGAATAATCCTGATGCACGGGAAGCGGTAATACATCGTGATGATGTTTACGCTGCTGATGTGATATATGTATGCAATGCCGTACGAGGTATGACACGCGTTCAGATAGATCGATAATGGATAGTATACTATTCCGGCAGCAGCATTCTATCTGTTTATGGGGTATAGGACGGTCATTGATAATAAGTATAAAATAGTATTTTAACGATTACCGTACATGGCTTCATAATATTTTTGATATTCGCCGGAAGTAATATGTGTTACCCATTCGTCATGAGTACGGTACCAGTCAATTGTTTCACGTATACCGGTCTCAAAAGTATATGCGGGCTCCCAGCCGAGATCATTTTTCAGTTTTGAGGCATCAATAGCATACCGCTGATCATGACCGGGGCGGTCTTTAACAAAGGTTATCAGACTTTCAGGTTTATCCAGTAATGAACAAATGAGTTTAACAATATCAATATTTTTCCATTCATTATTACCGCCGATATTGTAAACCGAACCGGCAGCGGCTTGATGAAGAATAATATCTATCGCACGGCAATGATCGGCAACATGAATCCAATCACGGACATTTTTCCCATCGCCATAAACCGGCAGCGGCTTGTCATGCACTGCATTATGTATCATCAGCGGAAGCAGTTTTTCAGGAAACTGATACGGCCCATAGTTATTTGAACAACGGGAAATAACAGCATCAAGACCAAAGGTATGATGATATGCGCGTACCAATAAATCAGCTGATGCTTTTGAAGCCGAATACGGCGAGTTGGGAGCGATTGGAGTTGTTTCCGTAAAATAACCCTCCGCACCAAGTGAGCCATACACTTCATCGGTTGATATTTGATAAAACCGAAGACCGTCACGATTACGTGCCGCATTCAGTAAATTCAATGTCCCCTTGACATTGGTATCAATAAAAATATCCGGTCCGGTTATTGATCGATCAACATGCGATTCCGCGGCAAAATTAATAATGGTATCAATGTCATTGTCAGCAACGCAGGTTTTAACAACATCAGCATCACGAATATCACCTTTGATAAAAGTATAGTTTTTATTATCTTCTATCGATTTTAAGTTTTCAGGATTACCCGCATACGTTAAAGCATCTATATTGAAAATAGAATAATCAGGGTGCGCAGCAAGTATATGCATAATAAAATTAGAACCGATGAATCCCGCTCCACCGGTTATAAGAATATTTTTCATTACTATATCCTCTTATACGTTATAATAGGCGGTCATTGTATCATTGAAAATAAGTGTGTCAATATGATAAGCAATACTGAATATGATTTTGTCGATACCGGATATTGTACCGAATGATAAGCGCATATATATGATACAGACATGAGAAATATATATCGTTTTATATAAATCGTCTTACGATGAAATCATCACGGAAGGAAAGAAAATTATTTCGACTGTTACAAACAGAAATGATTATTTTAGTAAATACGTATATAGGATTAATCAGTATAATTTCTTGCGTGGTAATACAATAAATACATTCGCACGGCATACGCAATAACATTGTTTTCAATAATAACAAGCAATCAGTGTTTTACCCGTGTATTCAGTGTTTCGGTAATTTCAAACGGGGTCCATTTTACACATCCGGCAATTGCTTCGGTTTTACTGTTATGAAAACTATCACAATTTTTACATAAAGCCCATTGATTCATCTTCAGTTCAACGTGTTCCGCATCAATAACGGTTCGATCTCCCTGCCAGAAAATACATGTTGCACACATATGATCAGTATCCGGTACTAACCGTTTCCATGTCATATACATCTCCTGTTCTCCGCAATTGTGCGGTATGCGTTATAGTGTATTTATAACTGTCTCTAGTACTAATATCGAATAAAATCACGTTTTGGTAAGGAATATTTTTATTGTTAGAATACTGTGTTACCCATTGAATGAATATACCCGTAAAACAGGTATAGGCAGTCATCACTATTGAGCAGCCGTATCGTGAATTGTGTAATAGTATTAAATGTGATTCGCCGGAAAATACGCAATGATATAGCCGGCAGTCTTGTTTCTGAACTTTTTCACAAATACCGTAAACATGACAGCTGCTGCTGTTACGGCAATGAAACAATACAGATAGTAATTCCACAGCCTTCTTTTATGTTTTTGTTCTGCAATTGACAAAACAATACCGGATGGGTATTATGGACACTATGTAATAAATACACCACTACTTTTTAAGGGATATAATTATTATGGTTAAGAAAAAACGAAAGAAAAACACCACAGCACACGCGGCAACTCATCATAAACAGCACACAACAGCCCGTCATGACAAACCACTGCCGAGCCTTTTTGAAAACCCGAAACAAGGAACGATTGCGGCAATCGTAAGTCTTTTTATTATTCTTGTTATTACATTCCGTAATGCGATTTTTACTGCTTCCTACTCTCTTGATATGATGCATCAAGGATATGTCTTTATACAATTCTTTTTAAATCAGCTCTATAAAAACGGACATGTACCGTTTTGGATGCCGTTTATGAACGGTGGGACCCCCTGTCTGGAAGGGACTATGTTCTCTCCCGGGATCGCTGCTTTTATACAGGGTGTATTATCGCCGGATATATCCCGTGAATCGTTACGCTATGTTATGTTTGCATTTTCAGCCGGTTTATATACATATTTCTTTTTGCGGGCACGTGAGCATCATCGCCTCACTGCGATTATTAGTGCAACTGCTGTTATGACCGCAACGGTTTTTGTTTCATACATTCAGCCCGGTCATGACGGTAAAATTATTGCTATAAGCGCAATCATGGCAGTTATGATGGGAACAGAGTTTTGGTTTAAAACAAAAAAATGGTATTGGATTGTTGTTACGGGAACGGCAATCGGCTGGGTGATGTTCGGTCATCCTCAAATTTTATATTATTTCCTGCTTTTCTATACTCCGTATTTTTTCATTCGTATTTTTGGAGAAATGAAAACCGACAACGCCGCCTTGAAGCGAGGTATTATTACGTTTGCATGCATCGGTGCAATGGCAATGCTTATTGCCGGCTCTCAATTATACTCAACCCTTTTTAATGCAACGCAAACAAGCCGCGGCGGACTGGGTCAGGGCGGACAGGATTTTGCATTTGCAACCTCATGGTCTTTTTATCCGCCGGAACTCTCAACCTTCTTCGCACCGGGGCTGTTCGGATTGGCAAGTGTTCCCGGTCATGAATATTGGGGACCGCAGCCGTTTGTTATTACCAGTTTTTATTTTGGATTAACCGTGCTGTTGTTATCAGTCTTTGGATTTGTATATCGTGCACGGCGGGATTACGGATGGTTCTTTATTACGGCGATCGCACTATTCATTATCGCCAGTTTCGGTCGTCATTTGGAGCCGGTCTATCGGATTATATATCAATTCCCGGGGATAAATAAGTTTCGGCAGCCCTCAACAATGCTGCTGCTGCTCCCGGTATTTTTCGTACCGTTTGTTGCCCGCGGCATTGACACAATTATTACATTACCGACAATGGAGAAAAAAGACAAACAAAAAGCATGGATTATTTTAGGCAGTTTTATATTAATAGCATTAACTATTTCCATATGGGTTAACAATACAGGATTTACGAATACTATTATTCATGCCGGTTCAATTAAAGCAGATGGTGCCGGCACTATTGCCGCGGTCAAATATGAACCTGAACAGATTAATGCATATCACGAGTTAGCGGTAAACAGTCTGTCGCATATGTGGTTTTTCCTTATCTCAATTTGTATTGTAATCGCCATGGCGCTGATGACGCATAAACCTTCACCGGCTATTCGCTGGCTTATCTTAATTCTTGTCTTTCTTGATTTACTGACGATCAATAATAATTTCGTAATACCGGTGAGTAAAATGAACTCCGCAACACTAACGAAATATGATCTTAACGGATATACTGAAAACACATTTGAAAGCCAAGCGGTAAAATTTCTCAAGGAAGATACCGAACCATATCGGCTGAATGTTCTGCGCGCACACGACCCCGAACGCAATAAATGGGCATTGCATGAAATTGAAACGATTAATGGTTATAATGCATTAAGCATGGGAAGATTCGAACGCCTCCGCTCAGTGACGCAAAACTTTTTCTTTGGTGCAGGTCAGGGAAAGAACTTTTCTCTTATGCCCTTCATGAATCTTTTTAATGTTAAGTATATTGGAACATATGACATGAATCAGCAAGCAGCATTTTTATTTACACCGATCCGAACTTTTCAGAATGATGAACCGGGAATTAAAAATATTATGCTCAATCCAAGCTGTCTGCCCCGTGCATTTCTTATCGGAAATTATGAAGTTATTCCCGAAGGCGAGGGAGATCTCGAAAACCTTGAGACCCATGCACAGGAAATGATAAACTTCATTGAAGCAACCATTTCAAACACCGGAGCATGGGAAGGTATTGAAAATGTTGTTCTTTCTGCTGAACCCTCTCTGCCGATTGAGAAAACCGATACACCGTATGTTGCTCGTCGTATTGCCAGTACCGGCGATTTAATTACACAATACGGGCTTATGCGTGATCAGTATCCGGAAGGCTTCATTAAAGATGTTGTTGTATATGAACAGACAAATGTAAATTATACCCGTATTGATCCTGATCATATTCGTATGACCGTTTCTGCGCCGGCAAATGCAATACTCTTTGTCAGTGAAATATACTATCCGCGCTGGAAAGCAACTATTGATGGTCAGCCTGCTCCGATTATACCGGCGAATCATGCTTTCCGTGCTGTTGCAGTACCGGCAGGGCAGCATATTGTTGAAATGAAATACGGTGATACCGCACCGTATACCATTTTACTGTTGCTCATGTATTGTATCAGCATTGCTGTTTTCGCATTAATGATTTTCGTATTAATCAAAGGTGATTTCAGTTTTTCAATGCTTCTTAAGAAAAAAGAAACGCATGATAAAATAGAAGAGTCAAAAACAATGACTGATACTGCGGCAGCAATACAGACCGCCGGCAGTGATGATACTGAAAATACAACAGAACATGACTCGGAAAATCAAAACGATAATAATGAGAAAACTCAAACCACGAATACTGCAGCAACCGCCGAAGAAACAGCATCTGCTGCTGAAAGTGATACAACCGATACTGACCGTGTTGCACCGCAATCCGGTGAAGAAAAACCGGCACAAGAATAATATATCGGAAGTGCCATGTCAGACCGATAACAATTTCTCATTGAAGCAGTATAGAATATGATTGCGATTGTTGATTATAAAGCAGGAAATCTAACCAGTGTTGCACGTGCCTTAAAACGTTTAGGGCATAGTGCTGTTATTACCGCAAACCCTGATGACATTCGCCATGCCGATCGTATTATTTTCCCCGGGGTCGGGCGTGCAGGCACTTCTATGCAGATATTAAATAAATCCGGATTATCGGATGCCATACGATCAGCCGTACAAAATGGGTCTCCGCTGCTGGGCATTTGTCTTGGCACACAAATTATTTTTGAATACAGCAAAGAAGATGATACTGAATGTATCGGACTACTGCCGGGAAGTGCGGTGCCGTTTTGTCTCGATACTCATAAAGATTCGATTGGGCATTCTTTAAAAGTGCCGCATATGGGCTGGAACAGCTGCTCAATTTCTACAGAACATCCTGTCTTAAAAAATGTTCCGCCGGATAGTGAGTTTTATTTTGTACATTCATTTTATCCGCAGCCGACGGATAAAAGTATAATTATTGCGACAACCCGATACGGTATAGAGTTTCCTTCAATTGTCGGCACTGCCAATATTATCGCAACACAATTCCATCCGGAAAAAAGCGGTGAACCGGGACTACAGATATTAGCTGATTTTTGCCGCTGGTCAGGAACGGTTGAATCATGTTAACGAAACGAATTCTCCCCTGCCTTGATGTCCGAAACGGTAAAACAACGAAAGGGATTAAGTTTCAGGGCAATGTTGATATCGGCGATCCGGTTGAAATGGCTGCATTTTATTATCGGGAAGGTGCCGACGAATTAGTTTTTTATGATATAACCGCATCCAGTGATAACCGTTCTATTATGATTGATGTTGTACGCCGTGTTGCTGAAACAATTTTTATACCGTTTTCAGTCGGCGGCGGCATCAGAACCGTTGCAGATATGCGATGTGTACTGCTTGCCGGCGCTGAAAAAATTTCCGTCAATTCTGCCGCCGTTAGAACACCTGACATTATTAATGATGGGGCTCAGGCTTTCGGTGCACAATGTATTGTTGTCGGTATGGATTGTTTATATGTCGGAACACATAAAACACCATCCGGCTATGAAGTTGTTATTGACGGCGGACGAACACCAACCGGAAAAGATGCAATCGAATGGGCTCAGGAAGTTCAGGAACGCGGAGCAGGAGAGATTGTACTAAACAGTATTGATGCAGACGGAACACAAAACGGATACGAGTTGACCATAACCTCCGCTATGTCCCGTGCGGTTACCATTCCCTTAGTTGCCTCAGGGGGGGCGGGAAAACCCGAACATCTTGCCGACGTACTGACAAACGGCAATGCTGACGCAGCCCTTATCGCCTCAATGACGCATTACGGAACATATACTGTTGCACAGATTAAAAAGTACTTAGCGGCACACGGTATTCCGGTAAGAACCCATTACCACCATTCAATTGTATAACATTATATACCGTATGATTTTTATTATTTCAGTAATGCGTATTCTGTAATAAGAACCCATTACCACCATTCAATTGTATAACATTATATACCGCATAATTTTTTTATTTCAGTAATGCGAGTTCTCTAATAAGAAACAATACTATTCATACATGCAAATAATATATGTACACAAAAAACACACCATTAAGGCGTGTTTTTTGCTTCACTACAAGAAAGATCATATGAAGAATGCATATACAATGCATATCGCACTTTTCTTACTTTTCGGTATCCCCGCCTTGAGGATTTTCGGTTGCCGCTTTTTGTTCTTCAGCCGCTGTATCATTGCCGGCTGCTGTAGCACTCTCTTCATCACCGCTGCTTTCAGCAGTTGTTGTACTATCGGCTGCGGAATCCTCTGATGTTGTTTCTGTTGATTTCTCATCCGCTGCTTGTTCTTCTGCCGGTGCGTCTCCTGCCGCCGCATTATCAGCAGCAGCCGCATCGTTTTCATCACCAGCGGCGGTATTTTCCGCTGCAGCCGCTGACTCAGTGGTGCTAGCTTCTGCAGCTGCTTTCGCAGCTTCAGCGGCAACTTCTTTTTCTTTTACGGCAGCTTCCCGTTTTTTACGGGCTTCTTCAATTTCAGTTATTTTTTGTGCTTTGCGTTCTTCTTCTCTGATACGTGCTTTTAGACGGCGAAACGTTTTCTTCTGTTTACGAAACTCAATAATATTTGATTTTTTAAGTTCCTTGCCGGCTTCGCTGCGAACTTTTTCTTTTAACGCATCCGCTTCTTTTTTTAAGACTTCTAAACTCTTTTTCATAATGCCTTTACTCCATTATATCGTTACTATATCAATAATTTTCATTTCATGGTATTAGCTGTTTTTATCATAGTTTGAAAACTGCGTCAAGCAATGCTTACATAGTACCACTATGTGCGTTTTCGTGTTTTATTGTGCCCGTCCTGCTTCAACCGCATCATGACCGGGGTCAATACAAATGGTCATCTTATTGCCGCCGTATGAAAGCGCGGTCAGACATAAAACAATGAATAATACTGCAGTAATTTTTATCATACTTTCTACCTGCTTCAACAGCATTTCAATAACATTGCTCCTTCGCTTCGTTTAAATAATTTGTTCCCAATTCTAAATCATAGCGATCACCATAATATCCTGCATCATTATTCATCA